>Ga0116155_10000017_pt1 | contig 304194 bp, 379 predicted proteins | sample AD_UKC032_MetaG_FD_89890 | JGI IMG/M metagenome (GOLD analysis project Ga0116155, IMG submission 89890) | Active sludge microbial communities of municipal wastewater-treating anaerobic digesters from USA - AD_UKC032_MetaG | ecosystem: Engineered > Bioreactor > Anaerobic > Digestate | place...
ATCATTTTGTGTTGTTTCAATAGGGGTTATATTAGCATTAGTACTTGATGAATTATCTAAAATTGTTTCAGAATTTGTTTTTTCTTGTTTTTCTTTGTTAACTATTTTTATAATAAATTCTACATTAGGATATTCTATTTTTATTCCTTTTTTTCCATATCCTTCACCTGATCCTGAAATTGATTTTCCTTCAATATAATAATTTCCATTTATTAATGTTTCAGCAGTTAATTGTGAGAGTGTGTAATTATATTGTTTTTCATTTAGAGATATTAAAATATTTGAATCTTTTGGGATTAATTCTCCTTCTTTTAACGAAAGAGATAAGTTACCGACTAGTGTGCTATTTGGAATGTAAGTTGTTCTAATTTCTAAAATTGATTTTCCATTTAAATCAGTGTCTAATGCATTGCTTATACCTAAAAAACTAATTAGTAATATGAAAAAACCTAGTATTCCTATTGAAGTAATTATAACACTTTTTTTTGATTTGTTTACCATTTTATTTTTATATTAGCTTGTTGTTTCGATACTAACAACAGCATTTTTCCAATTAACACTTCCGCTGTTTTCGATATAAATAGAGATAATGTCTCCTGCTTCATAAGAGATTACTTCTTCGGATTGAATATCATAATCTATTTTCTTTGTATCTAATGGAGATATGTCATTATTAAATCCAGTTTCTTTTCCGTTTATATATAATTTAATGCTTAAACTTCCAGTTCCACCCATAGTTTCTATACTTGTTGACATGCCGGTTATACTTCCTGGTCGCATCATTACATAACCTATTGTTTCACTTGATTTAACACCTGCACTAGTGTATAAGAAATCTGATGATGAAGATTCAGAAGGATATCCGAATGTCCAAATATTCATGTTTTTTATTATATATTTTGATGTTTGATCAAGATTGTTTGTTGAGTATGTCACAATAAACAAATTTTTTGTTTCATTATTTTCTGTAAAATTAACTTCATAGATTCCAATATTATTTTTTTCTATTTGATTTATTTCAATTTCTTTAGGAAGACTTTCAGTATTAACTTCGTTTATACCTGTTATTTGATTTTCATAAATTCCTTCTTTTTCTACGAAAGAAGTGACATAGTTTGATATTTCTTCTGAAATTTCAGAAGAAATTGTTTCTGCGAAAGCTCCAGCTGTTATTATAATTATAATTAATAGGCCTAAAATTACCTCTTTTCTCATTTTTTATATATTTGATAGTTATTTGGTATTTTAAATGTTTTCTATTTTAAGAAGTACATTAATTTTTAGAATTTAGTAGAAGTTAAGTAATATAATCAATATTTTAGTTTTGAATTATTTTTGAGTAAAATTAATTGTTAAATTTTTTGTTGAACTTACTATTGAGGTGTTTGTTGAGGGGTTTGTTGAGGAGTTTGTTGTTGAGGAACATATTTTATTAATACTACGGTATTATTGCCATCTTGAAGTGTTAAGTATCCTTGTTGATTTGCAGCAATCATCATGGACTTAATTAGTGTTTGTTGTGCTTGAATCTGTTTTTGAACCATATATCCTTGAATTTTAGGATTAACAATAGTTATATATAATAAAGTACATCCTAACAGAAGAATGATTAATACTGCAAATAAAAACTTTTTATCTAACATCTTTTTCACATTCTATTTAAATTTCTTTGGTTTAAAAATTATTCTGTTGTTGAATAGAACTATTTAATTAACTAGTTTATTCAATTATTTCACCAAATCCCACAAGTCTCCAATGTCCATTAAAATTCCTAGCAATTCCAACGTTATCTTCTTTAAAAATAACTAAAGGTATGTTTAAATCTAAATCAATAATATTTCCTTTTATAAAATGAACTTTTCCTACACTTGTTGAAGTATTTATGCTTAACATTAAGAGTTCGCTGGGTTTAAATGCTTCAACTTGTTGATCATTATCACTCCCAATAACTTTCTCAAATAAACTAGCTTTGATTTTTATTTTATTTTTTATTTCAGGTAGTTTATTATCAAGTCCAACTATGCAACCTGAAAGATTATCTGCTCTTGTTATGTTCATATCTAATTCTGTTTCAATTGCAAGACTTCCTCCAGGTGTTGCAGTTATTAATTCAAAATTACCTCTTTGCATAGAAATAACCTTTGTTTTTACAGTTTCATAATTTTTTTGATTTTTTTCAGTTATTAATAAACCCGGTTTAATCTCAATTTTGTCTCCAACTCTTAAAATTCCTTGTTTTAATGTTCCTCCAATAACTCCGCCATGTAATTCTTTTGCAGGTGTTCCAGGTCTGTTAATATCAAAACTTCTTGCAATTATGAATACAGGATCTGCATTTTCTTTTCTTTCAATTATTTTTATTTCATTAATTGCCTCAAATATTTTTTCAATGTTTATTTTATGTTGAGCTGAAACAGGAATAATTGGACTGTTTTCTGCTATTGTACCTTTGACAAAATCTTTTATTTTTTTGTAATTATCTCTTGCTTCTTCTTTTGTTACTAAGTCTATTTTATTTTGAACAATTATTACTTGTTCTACTTTTTTTGCTTGAAGTGCTATTAAGTGTTCTTTTGTTTGAGGTTTTATTCCTTCATTTGCCGCAACTAATAAAATTGCTGCATCAATTATTGCTGCACCAGAAAGCATTGTTGCCATTAACATTTCATGTCCTGGAACATCTACAAAAGTTAAATATTTTTGAGGATTTCCTGATTTATTGTTATATCCATTAGAATCTTTGTATAATACTGTGTCTGCATATCCTAGTTTTATTGTAATACCTCTCTTTAATTCTTCTGAATGTGTATCTGCAAATTTTCCAGTAAGCGATGCTAATAGTGTTGTTTTACCATGATCAATATGACCTACCATACCAATATTTATTATTGGTAGTTTTGATATGTCTACTTGTTCTTTAATTTCTTGTTTTATCATAAATAACTGTAGAAGAAAGGGTTTTTAAAAACTTTGTATTAGTTAAAATAAGTATAATTAACATTTTTTTAAAATAAAGAGGTATAACTTTCAGTCTAATTTAGAACTTATTATATTAAAAAGAATTTATTCAGCCTTTTTTTTAGACTCTTTTGGTTGACACTGATCTGGAAAAATCTCCTCAAGAGATTTTGAGCCCTTTTTTGTAACTAATAAGTTAATTTGAACAATATGGGAAGATATTTCATTTCCTCTAACTATCTTTTTTCTTCTAAATCCTTTATGAGGTATTTTATGTAGGAAAGGACCTTTAGTTAGAAGAATTTTTTTTAATGTAGGTCCGTGAACATCCTTTTTTCCAGGAAAACCTGCTTTGTCTGATGTTCCTTTTATCTCAAATTCATACCCTGATAAATCTGAATTAATTTCTTTCCCTTGTATTTTTTCTCCTATTTTTTTCCCAATTAACTCTTCTGATTCTGTCTCTAAATGAAACGTTTTTCCGTTTTTTTCAGATAAATTAATTTTAAATACCATGATTAATAAACGTTAAAGGGTGTTTTTAAAGTTTCCTGTTGGTTTTTCTTTTATATTCTATCTGGATAGTCAGATATTATTCCATCAACACCTATTTTTTTGGCTCTTTTTATTATTCTTGGTTGATTAAGAGTATATGTGAAAACTTTTATATTTCTTTCATGTGCTTTTCTTATAAATCTTTTTGATACTCTTGAAAAGTTTATTCCAAATCCAAAAACATTTTCTTTTTTAACAAATTTCATATGACTTATTTTTGTAAATAAAATTAAGAGTACTATAGGTACTTCAGGTACTAATGAATGGAATTTATGAAGTTCTTTTCTATGAAATGAGAAAATTATAAAATCATTATAATTCCATCCTTTGTTTTTAACATAATCTTTAATTATTCTAGATATTGGTTCTGCAATATCTTTTACTTTTAATTCAATTGCAACCTTTGTTTTTTTGTCAATAACATCAAGCGATTCTTGTAATGTTGGTATAAATTGATTATCTTTTGTTCTTAATTTTCTGATTTCACTAAATGTCTTTTCAGTTACTAATCCTCTTCCATTTGTTGTTCTCTCAACTGTTTCATCATGTATAACAATTAATTCACCTGTTTTACATTTTCTAATATCCAGTTCAATTGCATCAATATCCATTGTTAATGCTTTTCTAAATGCATTAATTGTATTTTCTTCCCCATAACCTTTAGCACCTCTATGAGCTATTTTTAGAACCATTATAACTATTTATTTAATAAAAGAGATATTTTAAATATTGTTAGTCTATCTTTTTTTATGTTAAATGAATTATTTTTTGCGTTTGTACAAGCTTTAACAGAGTTTCTTCCTGTTTCAAGTTCAGGACATTTAGCATTATTTTCCTTTTTTTTTGGAGAAATAAATCTTTTTTTTATTACTTTTTTGCATTTAGCTTCTTTATTTGCTGTTTTATTATTTACAAGAAAAGAAATATTTAAAATTTTAAGATTTAAAAAAGAAGATAGGCCTTTACTTTTTTATTTAATTATAGCAACAATACCTGCAGCTATTTTCGGATTATTTTTTGAAGATATTGTTGAAAGATCATTTAATAATTTATTGTTTTTATCATTCGGTTTTTTATTCACTGGAACAATCCTCTTTTTTACTAAATTTGTTCATTTATCAAATAAAAGTTTTACTTTTAATAATTCTATTCTTATTGGTCTTTTTCAAGTTTTAGCTTTGTTTCCTGGAGTTTCAAGAAGTGGTATGACTATATCTGCAGGAATGTTTTCCGGAATTAATAAAGAAAAAATAACCAAATTTTCTTTCTTACTTTTTATTCCATTATCTATTGGTTCTTTTTTACTTAAGGCAAAAGATTATTTGAGTGTTAATAAAGGATTTGATTTTTCATTATACTCTCTTTTATTACCCTTTTTTGTTTGTTTTATTTTAAGTATTATTTTTTTAAATTTATTATATTATGTTATTAAAAAAGAGAAATTTTGGTTGTTTTCAATTTATTGTTGGTTTGTTGGAATTTTATGCCTTGTTTTTTATCTATTTAATTAATATTTTATCTTATTACTAATTAATTTTAAAACAAACTACATAATTTATAAAGAGGTAAACTCAAATTTTTGTATATTAATTTATTTAGCTAATATGTTATTTCGCAATTTAATTTTTTATATAAATTTCAGAATTATTTAGAATAAAAATTAATAAATAATTTTAGTTAAATAATAAATTTGTAATTATTTTAAACCTTTTTTTCTTTAGTAATACAAACTTTACAAGGTTTAAATCCTTTCTTTTTAAAATAATTTTCTGAATTATTTGACAATTTATATTTTTTCTTTACTAATTTCCCAAGTCTACAATTTCTTTTATGATATATCTTGGTTTCAGTTGAACCAATAAAATTATATTTAGGTATTTCTAATTTTGCTTTTTTTATCGGTATGTAAACTTCTTTAGTAACAGGTCTATCAATGAAAATTTTTCTTTCAACAGGCATTTCTTTAGTAACAGGTCTATCAATGAAAATTTTTCTTTCAACAGGCATTTCTTTAGTAACAGGTCTATCAATGAAAATTTTTCTTTCAACAGGCACTTCATTAAATGTTGGTTTCTCTATAGTATGAACTGATGTTTTTTCAATCTGTTTTAAAATTCCAGGATTTAATAAAAAGAATAATACTGCAGCATAAATTGTTGTTACAATCCATGCAATAATTAAAGAAATAATAATATTTAGATTATAGATCCAAATTAGAATTACTATTCCTACGATTAAACCAACACCACTAAAGAAAGCTATAAGAAAATTAGTTCCATGGGTTATCTTTTTTTCAGTAACCTTTTTTTCAGTATCAAGTTCTTTAAAATTTTCCATCTTATAATTATATGTCTTATTTACTTTTAAATTTTTGCTTTTATTGTCTAAATCATTCTTTTTTATTTAAATGATTTGCTTAAACTTTCTTTCCAAAATGATGGAAGAGGGTTTAATATAAAACCTTTAAAATTGTTTGAATATATATAAGTTATATATTTGTTTTTTTTGTATTTTTTAAATTCATCTTCTGTTTCTTCATATATTTTTTGAATTATTTTTCTTTCAAAATTTTTTTGTAATAAAGAAGATTGTTTTAGAGCAATAAAATCAGCTTGTCTAAGCACATTTATTTCTAAATTTGAAGAATTTTGTGAAATAAAAATTATACTTAAATTTTTATGACGAGATATTAAAATTAATTTACTTAATAATTTATTACTATTTGTCATAGCATTTCTGGAATTGAATAATATTCCACTTTCATCAATTAAAATTATTGAATTATTCTCTATTTGAGAAATGTTCGATATTGATTTTATCCAAGAAGGTAATTCATTTTCGTTAAAACCAATTGCAAAACAATTTTTTTTATTTTTTGCATAAATGTTTTCTAAAAGTTTCATTCCAAATGCTGTTTTTCCAGAACCTCTTGAACCAATTATTAATCCTATTTTACTTTCGTTTTTTAAAAGATCATATAATAAATCATTATAATCGCCTTCAATTTTTTTTAATACTTTAAACTCTTCATATTTAGGAGTTTTAGATTTTTTTTCTTTATTTATTCTTTTTTTCTTTATAATTTCAGATATTTTTTTAATTAAATAATATATTCCTTTAATTAATTTTTTTATTATTAAATAAGTTATTTTAATAAAGTAATAAGGAAGTTTTATAATAAACCAGATTATTTTTATTAAATATTTCCAAATTTTTTTATTTCTCTTTTTTGACATATTTCAATAAATATCTTAAAGATTATAAATTTAACCTTTAAGAATTATTACTGAAGAGATTTTTTTCTTATTTTTGAAGTATTTTTAAAATTCAATTTTGTTTGAAGTTTATATTTTGTTATTTAATGCTCCCACCGGGATTCGAACCCGGGTCAAAGCCTCGAAAGGGCTTTATGCTTGGCCTCTACACCATAGGAGCAATTAGACTTTAATTTTATAAAATTAATTTAAAATCTATTTAAAACTAATTAAAAAATAGTTTTTAAAGCTAACTATCAGAAAAAAATAAAAAATTTAAAGATAAATTTATTCAAATCTGCTAAGTTTTTCAGCTTTTGTGAAAGGGAAAGGTTTCATGTTTGATACAAAAGTTAAATACCTTATAAATTTGTACATTTCTGTGTTAAAATATTCACAGAAAATTGCTACTTTCTTATTTCTTTTTCCTTTTATTAACACAACAATCCAATGTATAAATGCTAGAAAAATTATAAGAGCTTTCCATAATCCAAGAATTATTCCTGAGATAATTAAAACAAGAATTCTTATCAAAGCTTCCTTTCTTTCTAGACTTTTTTTATTTTTAGTCATACAATTTTTACCTCCTTTCAATGAATATTTTCAAATATACTATATTTGATTTAGGTAATTATCCTTTTTATACTTTTACAAATTTATAAATTTTGAAATATTTCCGATAAAAGGTATTTTTTTCATTTTTCCAGATAGAGAATAAAAAATTCCATATATAAAAATAATCATTAGGAGAATAATTAATATTCCATGAATAATATCTCCAATTAACGGAATAATTTTAAATAGATTGTCTATTGTTGCAACAATTAAACATAAAATAAATAAAATTAAACTTTGTTTTGCATAAAACATTACATATTTATCATTTCGTTTGTAAACAAACGCAATTAAAAATCCAAATATACTTAATAAAATTGAGATGAATGCAAACAATTTTCTTTCATCTTCTTCTGAAAGTTTTTTTATCTCTTTTTTATCTCTATTTTTTTGCATGATTATACTTTGAATATTTTTGTTAAATATAAATACATGAGCCCGCCAGGATTTGAACTTGGGACCCCTGCCTTTCCGAAATCGGTGATTTCCTAACACCTTAAAATCTTGTGATTTAATGTTATCAGAGCAGTGCTCTACCAGGCTGAGCTACGGGCTCGTATGTATTTAAAATGTGAGTTTTAGATAATTTATAAGGTTTTGGTTTTGAAAAGCTTTAAAAAGCAACTTTATGTAGAAGAATTATTATTAAAATGGCAAAAGGAATGTATCATTATATTGGGCAGGCATGGAAAAAGCCAGATATAAAATTACTTAGGGAAAGAATGATTGAATGGAGGAAAGAGGAAAGTGTTGTTGAAGTTGCTAAACCTTTAAGACTTGATCGAGCAAGATCATTAGGATATAAAGCTAAAAAAGGTTATTTTGTTGCTAGAGTTAAAATTATTCGTGGTGGAAAGCAAAGACCAAGACCTAAAAAAAGAAGAAAGGTTGGAAATTTAAGAGTTAAAAAAACACTTTCTATAAATTATCAAACAATTGCAGAACAAAGAGCACAGAAAAAATACCATAATCTTGAAGTTCTTAATTCTTATAATATAGGTAAAGATGGAATTTATGCATATTATGAAGTTATTATGGTTGATCCTCAAAGACCTGAGATAAAAAACGATCCAACAATAAATTGGATATGTAATCCTAAAAATAAAAAAAGAGTTTATAGGGGATTAACAAGTTCTGCAAAAAAAGGTAGAGGTTTGAAATAAAACAATTTATTAGTTTTTTGTGCTCGAAAAATTTAGATTAATAAATTTTATTATTAATTAGCAAATCTTAAATACAATATTTAATTGTATTATTCATGAAATATTCTGAATTATGTGATTTGTATGAAAACATTTCTAGAACAACTAAGAGGCTTGAAAAAATAGATATTCTTTCAAATTTTATTAAAAAAATATTGATAGAAGATAAGGAAGTTATTTATTTGCTTCTTGGAAAGGTTTTTCCAGATTATACTGAGAATGAATTAGGTATAAGTAATCAAACAATAATAAAAGCAATTGCAAAGGTTTCTGGAGAAAGTGAAGAAAAAATTGTTAGAGAATGGAAAAAATTGGGTGATCTTGGAGAAGTTGCTCAAAAATTAATCTTAAAGAAAAAACAATCAAGTTTGTTTTCTTCTGTTCTAACTGTTAAAAAAGTAATGGATAACATACGAGAAATATCTACTTTTGAAGGAAAAGGGACTGTTGGAAAAAAAATTGATTTAATTTCAGGCCTTTATTCAAATGCTCAACCTATTGAAGCTAAGTATATAACAAGGATTTTGCTTTCTGATTTGAGAATTGGAATTCAACAAAGTACATTAAGAGATGCATTAGCAAATTTATTTGAAAATAAAAAAGAGGTTGCAGAAAAAATACAATCTGCTTATGATCTTCATCCAGATATGGTTTTAATATTTACTCATTTAAAAAAAGGAATTAAAGAATTAGAAAATATTTCTTTAAATGTTGGAACTCCAATAAGAGCTATGCTTGCACAAAAAGTTTCTTCAATATCTGAAGGGTTTGAAACTGTTGGAAGACCTGCTGCCTTTGAATATAAATATGATGGATTTAGGATAATTGCAAGTAAAGGAATAGAAAATGGAAAAGAAAAAATTTCATTATTTACACGAAGTCTTGAAAATGTTACAAAACAGTTTCCAGATGTTGTTGAGAATTTAATGAAAAATGTTTCTGGAAAATCATTTATTCTTGATTGTGAAGTTGTTGGTTATAGTTCTAAATTTAATAAGTATCTTCCATTTCAGTCAATAAGTCAGAGAATAAAAAGAAAGTATGATATTGAAAAGATTGTTAAAGATTTTCCAGTAGAGGTAAATGTTTTTGATGTTTTAATGTATAATGATGAAAATTTGCTTAATAAAACATTTAATGAAAGAACAAAGTTAATTAGAAAAGTTGTTAAGAATGTTCCATATAAAATTATTTGTGCGAAACAATTAATTACTGATTCTGAAGAAGAGGCAAAAGAATTTTTTGATGAAGCTCTTAAAAATAATCAAGAAGGAGTTATGATAAAAAATTTGAATGGAATTTACAAACCAGGATCAAGAGTAGGATATATGGTTAAATTAAAACCCGAACATCGGGATTTAGATTTGGTTATTGTTGGTGCTGAGTATGGAACTGGAAAAAGAGCTGGTTGGATGAGTAGTTTTGTTTTATCTTGTCACGACGATGAAAATGATGAATTGTTGGAAGTTGGAAGAGTAGGAACTGGAATAAAAGAAAAATCTGAAGAAGGTATTTCTTTTGATAAATTAACTCAGTTACTTAAACCTTTAATATTAGAAACAAATGGGAAAGATGTAAAAGTTAAACCAAAAATTGTTGTTTCAGTTATTTATCAAGAAATTCAAAAATCTCCAACTTATTCTTCGGGTTTTGCATTAAGATTTCCAAGAGTTATTGCTTTTCGCGAGGATAAACCTGTTAGTGAGATAAATACATTAAGTGATATAAAAAAAGAATACCAGCAAAAAAAATAATATTTTTTGTTTTAAATTAACAAAACATTTATAAATAATGCTTATTTTAATTTTTAATGAAAAAGAGTGTGAGTAAAAAAAATATTTTATTTTTATTAACTTTTGTTTTATTAATTATTTCTTTAGTTGTTTCTGTTAGTGCTGTTTGTTATACTTGTTCTGATGATTATCCTACAAGATGTGGAGCTTTTTCAAATAATTGTGGTGGATCAGTAAGTTGTACTTGTTCTTCTGGTAATGTTTGTAATCCTTCAACTGGAACTTGTGGTTCTACAATAACTAATTGTGGAAATCTTAATCCTGAGGGATGTGCATCACCACGTACATGTGCTAATTTGGCAAACAATGTTATTTGTGTAAATTCATGTTCAACTAGTGGTTGTACTAATCAAAATGAAATTAGGTGTTATTCAGATACAAAATATGAAAAATGTGAGTTAGTTGATAGTCCTAGTTCATATAATGGTTATTGTTTAAAATGGGTAAGTCGTGATTGTAGTTCTGGAACTAAGTGTTCAAAAGGAGTTTGTTCATCACAATTAGAAATTACTTCATGTCGTGCAGGCGGTTGTGATATTTTAGGATCAAAAGGTTGTTATGGTGGAAAAGTTTCTACTTGTTCATTTGTTTCTGCTGCTAGTTGTTTGCAATGGATGTATGGAAATGATTGCCCTACTGGAACTACTTGTTCAAATGGAGTTTGTGTAAGTTCTAGTGTAACTCCAACACCTACTCCAACACCTACTCCAACACCTACTCCAACACCTACTCCAACACCTGATGGAGGAAGTTCATCTATATCAGTTACAGGTAAATCTGGTGATATAATGGTTCAATTGGTAAACGGAAGTGAATACCCTATTTATTCTGCATATATTGAAAATAATAAACTTCTTTTTGGAGAAAAGGTATATAATTGGACTCAAAGAGTTACTAAAATGATTTATTTTAATAATGGAATATTAACTGCTTTTAGTGGTGGTGGAGTTTATTATAGTCCAGATGGAAAAGATTTAGGAACTAATGAAAGTGGAAGAGTTAATGATAAAGATAAAACTAGAAGGGTTTATTTATCAAGTGAAAATAGAGGACTAAGTGTAGTTTATCTAGCTAATTATAAAGATGGAATTATGGTTCAGTTAAGCAATGGAACTATCTATTATACAAAGAATGTTGATAATCTTGTTGGTTCAGGTACTGATGTTGTTTATGGTTATGTTGGTTTGGTTTCATCTATGGTAGAATATAAGGGGGGAATGTTAACTGCTTTTAGTGGTGGTGGAGTTTATTATAGTCCAGATGGATTAGCTCTTGGAGGTGGAGGAAATGAACTAAGAGCTTCAAAAGAGAATACTCATAAAGTTTATGATTCATCTCAAAATAATAATGTTCAAGTTATTAATTTATTAGTTAAAGGAGATAAATTATTTGTTGCATTTAATGATGGTTCAATTTGGGAATCAGAATTAGCAACTGAAGGAGTTAATTGGGTTACTGAAACTAATAATATTTATCCTACTAGCCTTATTAAAAAAACTAAAGTTTATGGACCTGGACAAACTGTTTCTTTAATGACTAATTATAAATCAGGATCTTTAACTGCTTTTAGTGGTGGAGGAATTTATTATAGTCCTCTTGGTTCAACAGGTAGTGATATCTCTTTTGGTGGTGGTGATGGACCAAATGTTTATCAAAGTGATTCAAATAATCCAAGTATTGTTTATATTTTATCTAAAATTTCTAGTGATAATTCTGGTACAGGAATATCTGGAGATAAATTTCCTTTCTATAGACTGTATAATGGAGCAGATCATTTTTATACAATAGATTCTGCTGAAAAAGATAATGCTGTTGCTAATTTTGGATATACTGATGAAGGTATAGCAGGATATATTTATTCAACACAAGTTGCAGGAACAGTTCCATTGTATAGACTATATGGAAATACAGATCATTTTTATACAATAGATTCTGCTGAAAAAGATAATGCTGTTGCTAATTTTGGATATACTGATGAAGGTATAGCCGGATATATTTATTCAACACAAGTTGCAGGAACAGTTCCATTGTATAGACTATATGGAAATGCAGATCATTTTTATACAATAAATTCTGCTGAAAAAGATAATGCTGTTGCTAATTTTGGATATACTGATGAAGGTATAGCAGGATATATTTTTGAAAGTGATATTTCTATTGTTGAAGAAGGATTAAAACTTTATATACCTTTTAATAGTAATGTTGGACTTGAATTGGATGTTTATGATTCTGATCCAAAATTAGTTCCGGTTAAAATTTTTGCTACTACTTCAAGCGGTGTTTCTTCAGGTAATGGTTTAACTTTTGATAATCAAGGAGCTATTGGTGGTTCTTATAATTTAGAAGGTGAAAATACTTTTTTAAAGAGCGAAGGAACTAATTGGTTAGGAGCTAATCCTCTTGTTGACAGCAATGGAAATTTAATAACTAATGAAAATGAAGAAATGATTGAAAGTGATAGTGTTTTTAATACTGACCTAACTTTGTCTATTTTTGTTAAATTAAATTCTTTTCCAGATACAGAAAAATATGAAATCATTCAAAAATATGGGACATATGGAATTAAAGTTATTAAAACAAATTTAGGTGCAGGTGTTGTTGGATATATTTGGGGTGATAATTCTGGAGAGGGTGCAGTTGAAGAATTACCTGTAGGAAATCTTGAACTAGGAAAATGGTATAATATACTTATGACTTTTGAAGGAAGTACTGGAACTAAAAAAGTTTATGTGGATGGAGTTTTAAAGTCATCTGAGATAATAAATAAAAATAGATTAGAAAATGAAGTAAATATGCCTATTAGAATAGGTGCTGGAAGTTATGCTAATGGTGAATTATCTGGAGAGATATTAGATGGAAGTATAGATGAGATTAGAATTTATGAAAGAGTTTTAAGTCAAGAGGAAATAAATAAATTAATTAATGTTCCTTCTTCACAAGCTGTTAAATCATTAAAAATTAATTATAATCTATTGCCTGAAGGATTTGAACCAAGAGTAGGATTTTATTCTTCATTCGGAAATGAAAATACTGTTTGGTTGTTTGATTCAACAGGAAATATGTTTTATTTTGGTGTTGATTCCTCTGGAAAAATGAATTTTATTAATGGTAAAAATCTTTTGAAAAATGCAGGATTACCTAGTGATTTTAAACCAATTGTCGGTTATGTTTTTCCTTACGGTAATGTTCAAGATAGAATACATTTGTGGGATGCAAATGGTGATTTGTTTGTATTAGATAGTACATCAACAAGTGTAAGTAGTATTGGAACTTTTAATAAAGCTACATCTTTAAAAGATTCTAAATATGGTCTTCCTACTGATTTTAAACCAGTTGTAGGCTATTCAACATTTAATGACGACGGTGTATTGCTATTTAATAGCAGTGGTGCATTATATACTATTGAAGCTAATAGTAAGTTTATTCTTTATGATCAATCTGAAGACAGCTCATTAGATGATTTGGGTTTAAATTCTGCTGCTAAACCATATATTACTGGGTATACTGAAAGAGGTTATTTTCCACCTGAAGGTGTTATATTAGAAAATGAAGAAGATTGGCGTTCAAGTTGTTTGTGGGATGCAAATGGTGAATTATGGGTTGAGTTGGATGATGTTAGCCCAGTTTTTATTAATAAGACTGATATAAAAGAAAAATTAGGAATTCCTCAAGATGCAAAACCAACACTAGGATATTATCATTATTTGGGTAGTGATAATAGTGCACTTGCTACTGACTTGTGGGTTGGAAGTAAACTTTATCAGATGGTTGATGGTGAAAATATTTTTTCAGTGAAACCAGTAGGTGTTGCATATTCTCAAGAAGCTCGAGAAGGTTGTAATCCTATTGAATCATCTGGATGGGTGAATAAAATTCCTGCTGGAACAAGAGTTAAAATTGGTTCAGAAAAAAAATATTGTGATCCTGAAACATTAACATATAAATCTCTATTAAATACTGGTGAAATCTGTTTTAATGATTATCAATGTGATTCTAATATGTGTGTTGAAGGTCATTGCGAGAAATTTTTGAGTGAGGTAAGAGCACAAGGATCATTATTACAAAGAATTTGGTGTTGGTTAATTACTTTTGGAGGATCAGAAGAATCTAAAAATAATTGTTTAACTTGTTATGGTTTAAATGATACAGCTGGAACTTGTCCTTCTTAAAGCTAAGATTAAAAATGAATAAAACTTTTTTAATCATTATTTATTTCTTTATTCTTTTATTTAATATTTCATTTGTTTTTTCTGAGTGTTTGGCTAATGAGTGTTATATTCCCTCTTCAAATGGTTGTATTAATATCGGAAGAGTTGTAAATTTATCAGGAACTATGGCTTATTGTGGAATAGATTCTTTATTATATCCTCAGAAAGCAGGTGGTGAAATTTGTGATAATCATTATGAGTGTTTGAATCATCAATGTATTGAAGGATTATGTCAGGGAAAATATGTTTCTAGAAATCAAACACTTTTTGATAATATAAAAAATTTTTTTGGTAGTTTTAGTTGTAATAATAATGGAGAATGTAATTTTTTTGAAAATAAAGAAAGTTGTCCTAGTGATTGTTTAGATGATTCAAATAATCCTGTTGATAATGGTGGTGATACTTCTGGTGGTGATACTTCTGGAAGACTTATATGTAATAATGATAGCGATTGTCCAAATGGATATACTTGTAATTTAAATAATAATAACTGTTTAAAAGCTTGTTTCTCAAATTGGTCTTGTACTGATTGGTCAAATTCTCAGGATAAATGTGGAACAAGAACATGTACTGATACAATGAAATGTACAATACCAAAATATAAGCCTACTGAGAAAAAGGATTGTGATGAACCTATAGAAGAAGAACTTTCTTATTGTGGAGATGGAAAATGTTCTGATGATGAGACTTGTAGTTCATGTATTGGTGATTGTTATCAAAAATGTAATTCTGATGATCCAAAGAAAAAGGAAAAAGATTTGTCCTGGATTTGGGTATTAATTATTATAATTATAATAATTCTTATTTGCCTTGTTATATTTTTCATTATTTTAAATTTAATTAAAAGATCAAATAAAAATAACAAAAAAATTATTTTTAAAAAAAATGAATCAAGATCTAAATTAGTAGAACCAAATCAATCAAATTTAAGAAATCAAATAAAAAGTTCAGGCACAAATTTTCCAGTTATGCCATTTAATAATCAAAGAGTAGGAGTTAATTCTACTTTATCTAAGAATAAAACAGATAATCGTTTTAATATAAGATAATATTTTTATAATATATCAGTTATAAACTGTAAAACGAAAGCTTTATAAATAAAGTGGCTTTATAAAGGTTATGAAGAAAAATCTTTCAATACAAAATATTGTTGCTACAGCTTCATTAGGAAAACCAGTTTCTTTGACAAAACTTGCTCGAACTCAAACTAATACTGAATATAACCCGGAACAATTCCCGGGACTTGTTTTAAGAATTAAAAAACCTAAATCTGCTGTTTTAGTTTTTTCTTCTGGAAATTTAGTTTGTACTGGAACAAAATCAACTGTTCAAGTTAAAGAAGTTATTAATCAAGTAATTAAACAACTTGCAAAAATAGGTGTAAGAATTACAGATAAACCAAAAATTACTGTACAAAATATTGTTGCATCTGGAAGTATTGATCTAAAGTTAAACCTTAATTATCTTGCTTTAAACTTAGAAAATACTGAATATGAACCTGAACAATTCCCAGGTTTAGTATATAAATTAATTGAACCAAATGCAACATTTTTATTGTTTAGTAATGGAAAACTTGTTTGTACAGGAACTAAAAATAAACAACAGCTTGATGAAAGCATGGTTATTCTTAATGCAAATATAAAGAAAGCACTTGCTGAAAAGTAATTTTTTGTCTTTCTGTAGTTGTACTTGCCTATTTTTATGTATATTTACTGATAGAAATTAATATAAATGAAGTGGGTTTTTGTTTGTTATGGATAAGTTAAAAATAGAGGAGATAATTGTTGAAGCTAAGAACTTCTTTGAATTTTACAATAAAAAAGTAGGTGAAGCTATAAGATCTCCAGAAAGGGTTTTATTTATTAATTTTAATGATTTGTCTGGTTTTTCACCTCAACTTTCTGAGTATTTACTTGATAAACCTGAAGAATCATTATCAACACTTGAACTCGCTTTACAAGAAAAATGGCCTGAAAGTAATTTAAAAATTAGAATTAGTGATCTTCCAAAAGACAGTTATGTAAAAATTAGAAATATAAGGTCTAAAAATTTAAGTAAATTTATTTGGATTGAGGGAATTGTAAGACAGGCAAGTGATGTTAGACCTCAAGTTGTTAGTGCAAGGTTTGAATGTCCTTCATGCGGAACAATTATTTCTGTTTTACAACTTGACAGAAAGTTTAAAGAACCAACAAGATGTTCTTGTGGTAGAAAAGGTTTTTTTAAACTTGTAAGTAAACAGATGGTTGATGCTCAAAGGATTGTACTTGAAGAAAGTCCTGATGCTCTTATTGGAGGTGAACAACCAAGAAGGATGAATGTTTTTCTTAAAGAAGATTTAGTTGAACCAAAAATGGAGGAGAGAACAACACCTGGAAGTAAAGTTAGAGTTTTAGGAATATTAAATGAAGTTCCTGTTCCATTACCAACTGGTGGAGTTACAACAAGATTTGATTTAGCTGTTGAAGCTAATAATGTTATTCCTCTTGAAGAAAATTATGAAGATTTAAAAATTTCTGAAGAAGATGAATTACAAATAAAAGAATTGTCAGTTGATCCAGCTATTTTTACAAAACTTACAGAAAGTATTGCACCAAGCATTTATGGACATAGTGAAGTTAAACAATCTTTGGTTTTACAATTGTTTGGAGGTGTTAAAAAACAAAAAGTTGATGGAACTGTAACAAGAGGTGACATTCATGTTTTGCTTGTTGGAGATCCAGGAGTTGCTAAGTCAGTTATTTTAAAATTTATTTCTAAAGTTGCACCAAAAGGAAGATATGTTGTCGGTAAATCTGCTTCTGGTGCAGGACTTACTGCAACGGTTGTTAGAGATGAATTTTTGAAAGGATGGAGTTTGGAAGCAGGAGCAATGGTCTTGTCACATAAAGGAACTGTGTGTATTGATGAAATTGAAAAGATGGATGAACAAGATAGAAGTTCCATGCATGAAGCGATGGAACAGCAATCAGTAACAATTTCTAAAGCAAATGTTCAAGCTAGCTTAAGGGCAGAAACTACTGTTCTTGCTGCTGGAAATCCAAAATTTGGACGTTTTGATCCTTATCAAGCTATTGCTCAACAAGTAGATATTCAGCCAACATTATTGAATAGGTTTGATGTTATTTTTATGTTAAGAGATCTTCCAGATAAATCTAAAGATGAAGCAATTGCTTCGCATGTTCTTTCTGAATTTCAAGATGCTGGGTCTATGGGACCAATTGAACCAGAGTTATTTAGAAAGTACATTGCTTATGCTAAACAAAGAGTTATTCCTAAACTTTCAGATGCTGCTGCAAATGAAATAAGAAATTTTTATGTATCTTTGAGAAATGCTCCTACTCAATCTGATTCTCCGCTAAAACCAATTCCAATAACAGCAAGACAGTTAGAAGCATTAGTTAGATTAAGTGAAGCATCTGCAAAATCTAGATTATCTCAAGTTGTTGAAAAAGAAGATGCAATTAGAGCAATTAATTTAATGAAGTTTTATCTTATGCAAGCCGGTTATGATTATGAATCAAAAACTTTTGATATTGATAAAATTGTTTCAGGAGTCACTTCCTCAAAAAGGGCTAAGATCAATGAGGTTAGAGAAGCAATATTTAGATTAGAATCAAGAATGGGAAAGATGATTCCTACTGAAGAACTTGAGAAAGAAATGGAAGGAAAAGTAACTCCTTTGGAACTTGAAGAAATTTTGAATAAACTTGCAGCATCAAGTGATATTTTTCATCCACGAAGTGGTTATATCCAGAGATTGGGAAGTTGAGTTCTAAAAACAAAAAATATATAAACTATAGTTTAACTATAGTTATATGGTAACCACAATTCAGTTAAATGAAAATGTAAAAAAAGCTCTTGATAGACTGAAAAAAAACAAAGAAACTTATGAGGAAGTTATTTTAAGTCTAATGAAAGAAGCTCAAAGATCAAAGAGAGAAAAGGAAGAATTAATAATTGAAGGTTGTAAAGTAATGGCTGAAGATATGATTAAGATAAATAAAGAGTGGGAAAATGTTGATTCGGATTTAGACTGGGAATGGAATAATAATCAAAATGAAACTTCCAAAAGTTAATTTGTTTAACAAAAAGAATAATCGAAATTTAGATATAAAGAAGGGTGATATTTTAATAGTTAATTTTGAACCAATCAAAGGAAGTGAACAAGGAAGAGTTAGGCCAGCATTGGTTATACAAAATAATTTATTGAATAAATATAGCCCTTTAACAATTGTGGCACCAATAACTTCAAAAATTTATGAAAAAGAATATCCTACAAATGTTGTTATCTCTAAAGCTGATTCTTTATTGAATAATGATTCAACTGTTTTAGTAAATCAAATGAGAACAATTGATAAACAGAGAATTTTAAAGAAGATTAGCAGTTTGAATAATTTTATTATGGATGAAGTTAATTCAGCTATCAAAGTTTGTTTGAGTTTAGATTAGTCTTACAATAATCTTTATAAGAGGAGTTTTTAGTGTATTTATATGGAAAGAAGATATGCTCTTGTTGTGAATCCAAAAGCAGGGACACGGAATATTGAAGAGAAAAAAGAAAAATTGAGACCTGCAATGGAAATTTTTAATGTTAATGAACTTTATGGTTTAGATACAAAATCACCAGAAGAATTTAGAAGTTGTGTTAGTGATTTAGCAAAAAGTGGAAAGGTTGATGTTCTTGGATTATGTGGTGGAGATGGGACTTCTAATGAGGGTATTAATTCTGATATTGGTGATAGTAATGTAGCATTTGCATTTTTACCTTTAGGAGCTGGAAATGCAATGCCACATAGTGTTGGATATAGTGCATTGAGTATTAAAAGATCTGCTGAAAGAATTGCAAAAGGGAGTGTTCACGAACTTGATTTAGTTTTATGCGATAACAATCTTAAGGCAATGTTTGCAAGTGTTGGTATTGATTCTTATATTTTAAGTAAAAGAGATGAATTGCAGAGAGAAGGGCATAATGGTTTTGTTGCATATGCAAAAGCTACATGGGATATTTACAGAAATGGATATGAAAGATTAGATACAATTGTTCGTGTTGATAATGAAAAATTTGTAGTTCCAGATAATTTATTGATTATTGTAACAAAATTTCCGTGTTATGGTTATGGTTTGAATGTTGTTCCAAAAGCAGACATGACTGATGGAAACTTGCATCTTAATTGTGTTAGCGACAGAGGAATTGTAAATACTGCTTATGGTATTGCAACTGGTTTTAGGTATAGAATAAATCCTAAATTTGGAGGATGCAGGGTTGGAGAGTATAAATCTGGAAAAAGAGTTACGATAACTACACCTAAAGAAGTTCTTCTTGAAACAGATGGCACTGTTATAAGAGAAGGATGCGAGTTTGAATTTGAAGTTATTCCTCGAGGATTAAGACTAGTATATTAATATTATTTGTATATTATTAATTAAATAAACACTTAAAAAGCTTAAAATTTATTGAATATTATAAACAAAGAGGAAAATGGCTGATTTTAAAAGACAAACTGCTTACAAAATAAGAATTGGAGATGTACTAAAAGGAAAACCAATTGTTGATAATGGAAGATTTATGTTTCTTGAACTTGGAGATAGAAAAATTTCAAGAGTTAATATTGTAGCAAATATTATTGATAAATATAATTCTGCTGAAAAGCAATATATTAGTTTTACAATTGATGATGCTTCTGGACAATTAAGAATAAAAGTTTTTGGAGATGATGTTTTAAAGTTTTCTGAAATTTCTCAAGGAGATACAGTTATGGTAATTGGTTTGTTAAGAGTTTTTAATGAAGAGCTTTATATTACTCCTGAGATAATAAAACCAAAAGATACAAGATACTTGTTAGTGAGAAAGTTGGAACTTGAAAAAGAAGCACCTAAAGTTATTGACAAGGAACAAATACTTGTGTTGGCTGATCAAATTCTTGAAAAAATAAAACAAGCTGAGCCAGAAGGAATTTCTTATGAGAAGATAATCATGGAAATAAACTCCTCTTCTCCAGATTTGATAAATCAGGAAATAAAGAAAGCTCTTGAGCAAGGTATAGTTTATGAGCCTCGGCCAGGAATGTTAAGGTATTTGGGGAATTAAAGTTAGTATTCTATTGTACTTTGTGTTATTAGTTAGTAGTAACAAAACCGAAAGATTTAAAAAAAAGATTTTTGAAAATGATCTTGGTTCGGGAAATGGGGCTATTTTTTTAATAGAAGAAAACAAAGAAGCAATTGGATATATTTTTGTCCTTTTATTTATTCCTGGAATGGAAAAGTACAAAAAAGATTCTCCAGCATATATTAGTGATCTATATGTCAAGAAAAGTTTTAGAAAAAAAGGATTTGCAATAAAACTAATAAAAGAATCAGAAAAGTGGGCAAAGAGTAAAAATAAAAAAGAGATTATATTAGATGTTGAAACTTTTAATAATAAGGCACTTAATTTATATAAGAAAATAAAGTTTAAACCTATTTCATTCAAATTGAAAAAAGAGTTGAAATGAAAATAAGAGAAGCAACTGAGATATAGGAAGATTTAAATATATCACTATTCTGATAATAGTTAACATTATTATGATAATATTATAACATGGCAGGCCTAATTTCAATTATAAAAGATGAGAAGATGAGAGTATTATTTGGTAAACGAGAGTTGGAGATAATTGAAAAACAACTTCTTGGAATTAATTTAACACAATCTGAGAAAACAAGACTTTCTAGAGATATAAGAAAAAAATTTGAGATTATACAAGAATTAACTAAATTTTCAAGAGAGTTTAAACTTAAGAAAGGTTCTGAAATTAAATGGATAGTTAATGATACTAAAGATTTTATACTTAATAGCAATTATTTGCCTAAGATTAAAAAAATTTATTTATTTGGATCTACTGCAACAAATGAAAGAATTTTTCGTTCAGATATTGATATTGCAGTTGAATTTAATGAGATTGATGTGAAAGAGGCAACAAAATTTAGAATTTATGTTGCTGGAAGGGTTAGTGATAAGGTTGACATTCAGGTTTATAATACTCTTCCAGACAAAATTAAAAAAGAGATTGATAAAAATGGAAAGGTGATTTATGAAAGAAAGAATTAATGATAAAATCGAAGAGATAAACTCAACTAATCATGTGTATCTAAATTAAAGACAGCTCCGCTGTCTTTTAATGCGTCTGAGATTTTGTCGCCTAAGGCAAATATCTGCTCTTTTGTTGGCTGTTGTTTCCAGGTGTAAATGAAGTCAACTGGACCCATTTTTCCTTCAAAACCAAGCTTTTCCATTGCCCTTCCAACTTCAGAAGGCTTTTTGTTTTTAGCACCAAAGTATATTATTAAGTATGTTTTCCATGCCATGAATTATACAGTATTTGGGGCTTTTTAAGAGTTGTGATTTGAGATGTTATATTGAGATTAGTATATTATCTCTGATTTGGAAAGATTTAAATATAACCTTAATTTAGGTTATTATAACCATTATAATGGTTATTTATAAAAATGAACCTATTGCAGTTTATTAAGAAAAATGAAAATACTCGGAAGATTTTTGGTGTTAGGGAACTAAAGATAATTGAAAAACAACTTCTTGGTATTAATTTAACTCAATCTGAAAAAAACCGACTTTCAAGAGATATAAGAAAAAAATTTGATTTTATTAAAGAAATCTCAAAATACAGTTATGCTCTTGATTTAAAAAAAGGAAGTGTTATTAAAGAAAGGATTGAGAAAGCTAAAGAATTGATACTAAGTGATAAACTTGAGAAGAAAATAAAAAAAATCTATCTATTTGGTTCATCTGTTAAAAATGAGAGAACATTTAGGTCCGATATAGATATTGCAGTTGAATTTGATGAAATTGATAATCTTGAAGCTGGAAAATTTAGATTGCGTATTTTAGGGGAATTTGATAAAACAATCGATATTCAAGTTTTTAATGTTCTTCCAGATAAAATTAAAAATTCAATTATAAAAAATCATAAAGTGCTATATAAAAAATGAATAAAGAAAATAAAAAAGAGAGTAAGATTTTAGAAATAGAATCTTATTTAGATAACTTGTCTTCATATATTCCTACTAGTTTGGATGAGTATATTTATGATAGTAAAACAAAAGATGCATGTGAACGTTGTTTTGAAAAGATTGTTGAAGCTATTATTGATTTAGCTTTTATTATAATTAAAGAAAGAAATCTGAGTATTCCTGAAGAAGAGGATCAAGTATTTGAGATTTTATTGAATAATAGTATTATTTCTAATGATTTATATAAAAAATTGAAAGAGGCCAAAGGAATGAGGAACTTTATTGTTCACCAGTATACCAAGATAAATGATGAACTTGTTTTTAATTCAATTAGTGAAGAATTAATTCCAGATGTTAGACTGTTTTTAGAATGCATCAATAAAATTGCTTAAGAAAACTTTAAATCCGTATCATTTTATTCTAATTTATGAAAGAAATTAAAATTCGGGGTAGAAAAATGCAGTTGCCTGCATTTTTGCCAGATGCAACTTTTGGAAAAATAAAAGGAATTGATGATTCAGAAGATTTAGTTAAGTGCAAACTTGATGGTTTGGTTGTTAACACTTATCATTTGTTTAAGGAAAATTTAATTCATGGAAATAAAGGAATAAAGCAGAGTGGTGGAATTCATAATTTTATGAACTTAAATGATAAAATAATTATTTCTGATTCTGGTGGTTTTCAAGTTATGTCTATTATACATACTAACTCAAAAAATGGGAAGATTAATGATGATGGAGCTGTTTTTTTACTTGATGGAAAAAAAGTTGAGTTAACACCTGAAAAATGCATTCAATTTCAACTAGATATTGGGAGTGATATTGTTATGTGCTTAGATGATTGTACTTATCCAGATATGTCAAATGAAGAACAAGAAATAAGTGTTAAGAGAACAATTGATTGGGCGAAACGATGCAGAAAGGAATTTGATAAACTGACTAAAAATATAGAAGAGGGGGATAAACCATTTATTTTTGGGATTATTCAGGGAGGAAATAATTTAGAATTAAGAAAAAAGTGTGCTGATAAGTTGATTGATATCGGATTTGATGGATATGCTTTTGGTGGATGGCCTGCTGAAGATGGAAAGTTTTTGCATAGTATCTTGAAATATACTTGTGAGTTAATGCCAGAAAATAAACTAAAGTATGCAATGGGTGTTGGTAAGCCAGAGGATATTTTTTATTGTGTAAGCATAGGCTATAATATGTTTGACTGTGTAATTCCTACACGAGAAGCAAGAAATAATAGACTTTATGCATTTAAGAAAAATATTTTTGGAAAAATGAAGAAGATAAAAGAGAGAAATAACTTTTACGAATATGTTAGGATAAGGAATTCAAATTATATTGGAGATAAAAAACTAATTTCTAAGTTTTGTGATTGTGAATGCTGCACTAAATATTCTAGATCAGATATTTACAAATTGTTTAAAGAAAAGAATAGAGAAAGTGTTAGATTAGCAACAATGCATAATTTAAGGTTTTATAGCATGCTTATGGAAAGGCTGAGAAATATTTATTAACTTACTCTAACTTAATATTTTATGTATAAACAGAAGAGGAGAATTTCGTTTGCAATTGCAATACTTTTTGGTTTTGCAGGTATGGTTATCTTTTTGAATTCAAACTTAGAAATTAATGGAAATGTAATTGCTGAAGGTTATAATTCGGATGTTTCTGGAAGTTTGTTTGGATTAGCTTTTGTTTTTATATCTTTATTAATAACTTTTTATGCAGTTCATTTAAAGAAAAAAGAAGTTAATTACCTTTTAAACAGAAAAAGATAAATAATAGTTTATCCTTATTATTTTATGGTTAAAAAGACCATAAAGAAGAAATTTGTTAAAAATATTAAAAAAGATTTTAGTATTAAGTTAGTTAAAATTGATTTTTTTGATAGTGATTTAAAAGAAAAATTTAAAATTGTAAAAAAAGAAAGACCTAATGAAAATCTTGAACAAGAAGTTAAAAATGATTTTCTTTTTAATGAAAAAGGTAAAGACAATTTTATAATTAATACATCTAAAAAAGATTTTAATAATGAAATAATCAAATTAGAAGAAATAGATTTTAATGTAATGAATGATTTAATGAGTAATAAAAAATATTCTTTTATTAACAATTCAGATTATGTTTCAGATAAGAATATTGATAATCATAATGAATCCGTTTATATAAATCTTCAAAATGAATTTAGGATTGATAGAATAAATTTTAATACAAATGTAGGTTTAAAAGATAAAATAATCAATTTTAATCAATTTTTTTGGATGCAAGATAAAATTGAAACTATGAATTTTGGAGAGAGAAATGTTAAAAAAGATTATATTATAATAATACAACCAGAAAATTATTTTAGATTAGATGAAGTTAAGGAGGATAGAAGGGAAAGAATTACAAGATGGGTAATATTATTTTTTGTGAATGTGATTTTAATAATCTTAAAAGATAATGTTTAAATACATTTTAAACTTACTAAAAATATTAAATTGAGAGGATGTATTATGGGATATAGTGATCATTTTTATATGGGAAGTTCTTATGGACTAAATAGTTCTGAACCGAAGTATGGTTATAGGCTTAGAACAGGTAATATAAGTATATCTACTGATGCTAGAACTGCTAATCAGTTAGGAGAAATATCTCAAAAACTTAATCAAGGAGTTAAGAATATTGAGATGTCTGCTTTAGCTATGCAGGGGATGGGAGGAGACTTTAATAAAATTCCACAACAACATTTAGAGGAATTAAGAAGAGTTAGTAAACTTGTTGGTGCAAATATAAGTGTTCATGGTCCTCTTATTGAGCCTTCAGGTGTTAATCTCAGATCTCAACAATGGAATGAAAGTGAGAGACAATATGCTGAGAGAGAAATTAAAGAAGTTTTAATGAGAACTCATGAGATAAATCCAGAAGGAAATATTGTTGTTACTTTTCATTCAAGCGCAGCTCTTCCAGAGATGCTTCAAAAAGAAAAAGAAGGTAAGGAAGAAAGAACAAAATCATTAGTTGTTATTAATGAAAATAGAGGTGTAACGGAAATTAAAGATCAAGAGAGGTTTTTTCCAAGAGAAACTGAACAAGGAGTTTATAAATTTGATCCAAAAAAAGAATTAGAAGAGTTAAATAATAAAAATTGGGTTGAATCTATTGATGCATTTGCTTATCATGCAGATATTGCAAAAGATCGTATTATTAGGAGCAGAGAGTTATCAGAAATTTCTGAAGAAACAAGACAGGCAATTTCAGAAGGAACTCTTGATCCTGAAAAACTTAAAAGAGAAAATCCGTATGATTATCAAGTTCTTATTGGTGGAGGAAAATCAAATGAAGGTCTTCTTATGTTAAAAAGATCATATGAAGATCTTAAAGGATTATATGAAATGGCCTATAAAAGTGCAAAAGATCAAAATAACCAAGAACAATTAAAGAAATTAAATGATTTTGGAAATTTTGTTAAAGAAAATCTTTATAAATTAAAAGAAAGCGATCCAATTGTTTTAAATTCTATTATAAGTAAGGGTGTTAATGTTTTGAGTGAAATTAAAGATGTTCAAATATTTAAACCATTAAATGAATTTGCGATTGATAAATCATCTGAAACGTTTTCAAATGCTGCATTTGATGTTTATAATAAATTTAAAGATAATTCACCAATTATAAGTATTGAAAATCCACCAGCTAACCAAGGTATTAGTAGAGCTGAAGATTTAAAGAAATTGATTGAAGAATCGAGAAACAAACTTGCTAAAAAATTAATTTCTGAAAAAGGAATTTCTGATGATGAAGCAAGTAAAATTGCTGAGAAAATGATTGGAGCTACTTGGGATGTTGGACATATAAATATGATAAGAAAATTTGGTTATGGAGAACAGGATGTTGTTAAAGAATCTAAAAAAATTGCTCCTTTTGTAAAACATGTTCATCTTTCGGATAATTTTGGAATGGAACATAGTGAATTGCCTATGGGCATGGGTAATGTTCCAATGAAAAAAATTATGGAAGAATTGGGAGAGAAAGGAGAAAAGGCTGCAAAAGTTATTGAGGCATTTGATTGGTGGTCAAATTTTAAAACATCTCCGTTAGTTGAATCTTTGCAAGCTTTTAGTTCACCGGTTTATGCTATGAAAATGGAGCCTTATTGGAATAGTTCTATGAATTATGGAAATTACTTTTCAGGTTATGGTGAAATGCTTCCAGATAGATATTTTTCCGATATGGGTTCAGGTTTTTCGAATCTTCCTTCAGAATTAGGTGGTCGAATGCAAACAAGTGGAAAATCTAGAATGAGCGGAACTCCGATGGCTTAAGACAACATTTATAAATAAAATTTAACTTGTTAATTTGTAAAAAAGATGGTGAAAAAGAAAACTAAATTAAAGTTTGTTAAAGAAAAAGTTGTTTCAATTGATTTAAAAACAGATAGAGATATTGGAATGGATTTTGCAGTTAAAGTTTATAGAAAATTTGATAAGATTGTTAAAGCAATTGTTTTATTTGGTTCTTCTGCAAAAAAATCAGCAGTTTCAACTTCAGATATTGATATTGTAATTATAGTTGATGATGCATCAATTCAATGGGATCAAGAATTAATTGCTTGGTATAGAGAGGAACTTGGTAAAATTGTAGAAAAAAATCCTTATAAAAAAGAATTACATATTAATACTATTAAATTAACAACTTGGTGGGATGATTTAATAAAAGGAGATGCCGTTCTTCTTAATATTTTAAGGTATGGAGAAGCATTAATTGATATTGGTGGATTTTTTAATCCACTCAAAGCTTTATTAATACAAGGAAGAATAAAATTAACTCCTGAGGCAGTTTATATTGCATTGCAGAGATCACCAGAGCATATAAGAAGAAGTAAACTTGCTGAGATAAGTGCTGTTGAAGGACTTTATTGGTCAATGGTTGATTCTGCTCAAGCTGCACTTATGTCTATTAAGCTTCAACCACCTTCACCAGAACATATTCCTTTATTGTTAAAAGAAAATTTTGTAGATAATAATCAACTTGATATAAAATATGTATCTTATTTTAGAGATCTTTATATTTTTTATAAAAAGATTATTCATGGTGATATAAATGATCTTGATGGTGCTGATTTAGAAATGTGGCAAAAAAGAACTGAAGAATTTCTTTCAGTAATGGTTAATCTTGTAAGAGATAGTATTGAATAAGTTAATTATCTTGTAGAATTTTGAACATATTTTGCAAATTCATAACCTATTGTTGCATAAGCTTTATCTTTATCTTTTTTTTCAAGTGAATTTATATCTGCCTTTAAATATTCTTTTACTTTGTTTTCGTCAATTTGCCCTTCTTTATCTATAAAATAAGATAAGTACTTATTTATTTCATAATTTGCCCTTCCTTTTATAAGTGTTTTAATTTCTCTTTCATTCTTTACTCTAGTTAAAACTTTTGCAAATGCTTCGTTTCCTTCTTTTATGAAATTAATATAACCTTTTACATCCTCTTCTTCAGCTATTTTATTTACTTTGTCTGATCTTTTTTTAGAATTTATAATATCTTTATAATTTTTATTAGATAAATTTCCAGCAGGTGTTTCGATAAGTATTTTAATCAAATATTCTCCACTAAGATTATCAATCATTGAATTGTATTCAGGTTCAACTATTTTTGCAAGATTTTGAGTATAACTTTCATATGCTGGTTTTATTGCCTTTGAAAGTGTTGGATCAAGTTCTCTTGTAGGTAAGTTTCTTAATAGTTTAAATTCATCTTCACTTAGATCACCATAAGCTATAGGTAAAAGCATTTCAACTTCATTAACATTCCAGTCTAAGACATTAACTCCTTCTTTTTTTGATTTTTCATATCTTTTTTTTAGATTATCAACTAAACCGTATCTCATTGCTTCTTGCATTAATTCTTCAGTTATATTTTCAAGTGTCATTTTTCCTTTTTTTAGTATGTTTATTAATTTTATAATATATTAAGAGTATTTAAATCTTTCGGTTTGTGTTACCTATATAGTAGTAACAAAAATTATTGTTTATTTAGAAAATATCTATAATCTCATTTAACTCTTCTTCAGAGAGGTCTTTTACTTGAGAATCCAAGATTTCTTTGTTATCTTCATTTGATGATTTTTCAATAGATAAGATTTCATCAGCAACATATTCTGGAATCTTTTTATTATTGGAGTATTTTGAGTTGTTTGTTTTGTCTGAATTTTCAAAGATTAATTCTTTGAGTGATTGTTCATTAGATTTTAAATTTGTAATTGCTATTGCCTCTTCAATATTTTCGCGATTCATTTCTCTTTCTATTTCTTTTTTATTTTCATATATTTTTTTATTATTGTCTTCTGAATATTCTCTTTTAATAGTTTCATTTTCTTCAATTTCAGAAATTAGCTTTGAGATATCGTAAGCTGCATCTGCGTTTACAGAAATACTTGATATGTTATTTTGAATAAGAAATTTTACCATTTCTTTATTTGAACCTGCTTGGCCACATATACTTGATTCCACTCCCATTTCTTCACATGATCTTAAAACTCTTTTAATTAAATTTAATACAGCAGGGTTTGTTTCATTATATAAATATTGAACATCTTCATTTCCACGATCAATTGCAAGTGTATATTGAGTAAGGTCATTTGTTCCTAAACTAATAAAGTCTAATTTTTGTTTTAGTAAGTCTTTGATTACAACACATGCTGCAGGAGTTTCAACCATTATTCCTACTTTTATATTTTTCATATTCATTTTCATATTTTCAATCACTTTTTTAGCAGATATAACTTCTTCTACAGAAATTATTTGAGGGAACATTATTCCAAATATTTTTTCTTTATTTTTTTCAGCACAGTTTTTTATTGCTTGTAGTTCTGCTTTAAATATTGAAGGATTTTTTAAAGAAAATCTTATTCCATGCATTCCTAACATTGGATTAAGCTCAAAATTTTTTGGTGCACCTTCTAGATTTCTGAATTCATCTGTTCTTATGTCCGATGCTCTTATCCATACTTCTTTAAAATATTCAGAAATTTTTTCAACACCTTCTTCTATTATTTTTGTGTAGTCTTGAAGTTTATTTTCTTTTAAGAATTTTATTGGGTGTTTTCCAGATTCAGCAATTATTCCTTCTAATCTCAAAAGACCAACTGCTTCACATTTTGTTTGTGCTGCTCTTTCAGCAAAACTTGGTAAGTCAACAATTACTTTTATTTTTGTTTTAGTTTCTACAATAGGTTTTATTTCAACTTTTTGTGTTTTTGCTTCTCCTTCAAATACTTTGCCTTGAAATCCATCAACTGTGATAATTTGACCCTCTTTTAGTCGTTTTGTTGCAAAATCTGTTCCTACAACAGCTGGAATTCCCATTTCACGGCTTACAATTGCTGCATGACTTGTAATTCCACCTTCATCTGTGACAATTCCTGCAGATTTTTGCATGGTTACAACCATATCCGGATTTGTCATTTCAGTAACTAAGACATCTCCTTTTTGAACTTTGGTAAGATCTGAAAGAGTGTGAACAATTTTTACAGGTCCAGATGCAACACCTGGAGATGCTCCAAGACCTGATAGAAGTATTTCTCCTTGTATCTCTTTTTCTTTTGATTCTATTGAAACAGTTGTTATTGGTCTTGTTTGTAAAATATAAAGTTCTCCAGATTCAACTGCAAATTCAATATCTTGTGGTTTTCCATAATGTTTTTCAAGTTTAATTCCATAATCGGCAAATCTTTTAATTTCATGGTCTTCAAGAACTTGCATCTTGCTTCTTGTTGCAGTAAGCTTAACTTCAGTATTATTACCTTGAGAGTCTCTTACTAATGCAATTTTCTTTTCAGCTATTTTTTTATTAATAATTTCAAGATCTTGAGAAACTTCATAATTATCTGGTTTTATTTTTCCAGAAACAATTCCCTCACCTAATCCATAAACAGCTTCAATCATAACATTATTATTGTTTTTTACAGGATTTCTTGAAAACATAACTCCTGATTTGTCTGCATTAATCATTTTTTGAACAATTACTGAAAGAGAGAATTTTTCATTTGCAAATCCTCTTTTTTTTCTATAGTAGATTGCTCGTGCTGTAAAAAGACTTGCAAAATCTCGTTTAACTGCTTCGATTAGTTGTTTATTTCCCTTTATATTTAAGAAAGTTTCTTGTTGTCCAGCAAAGCTTGATCCTTCTAAATCTTCAGTTGTTGCACTCGAACGAACAGCAACAAATGCAGGTTCACTGCTGTTTTTTAGTATACTCAAAGCATATTTGCTTGCAGCTTCAAGAGTCTTTTTATCAACACTTAAATTTTCATAAGCTTCAAGTATTTCTTTTTGAAGGTCTTGAGGCATTTCAGAGCTTATTATTATCTTTCTAATACTTTCTGATTCTTTTTCAAGTTCTCCAGTATTATCAACATCGATTGAATCAAGAATTTCATTTATCTGGTTTTTTATACCTGCTTTTTCAATAAAATGATAGTATGCTTTTGTTGTAATTGCAAAACCTGGAGGAACTGGGAATTTGGAATTATACATTTCTCCAAGATTAGCACCTTTACCTCCTGCAATTGGTCCAGAATTTTTATTAAGTTCTGAAAACCATCTAATAAATTCGCTTGTCATTTTCCTCTTTATTTTGTTTTATATTTAGGGTAAACAAGTAAGCATTAATAAAGTTTGTTATGGCTTGAAATTTATTTTATTATTTATTATAAAAGTTTAAAAAATAGTTAATAAGGACAATAGAATAAATAATTAAAAAATTAATTAGGTGAACAAAATGTTTTTAGATCTTATAATAAATAATAGTATGACAAACTTATTTTGCAAGAGAAAAATTAAAAAACTATGATTTGAGTATTAATTAAATTGACAAATGAAAAACAATATAAATAAAATGTCATGTAAAAATTGTTCATATTCTTATTATAGTTCCGATGACTATTTTGAATATGAAAAATGTAGTATTTCTGGTAAGTATAATGATTATCCAATTAATCTTGCTGCATTACATAAGATTTTATCTTTAAATCAAGAAGATTCTTTAGATTTTTGTGAGTATTATAAACCAAGAAATAAAAAAGAAATGTTCAATTAAAATTTAATTAATACTCAAAAATCAGTATTATTTAGAGTGTAGTGTATTTAATGTTTTTTATATAATAAATTACTTTTTATTCTTTTTTCAATTATAAAAAGAGCAAATCCTAAAAATAAAAAAGTTAATCCAAAAATAAGGCTTATTGAAGGTGAAACGTTTCTTATTCCAATAATTGCACCAAGTGTTTTAACCTCTGCATTAATTAAAAGGAATGCTCCCAAAATTATTGAGAACAAACTTAAAACAATATAGAATGTTTTAATATTCATTTTATTAAATGTTATTTTATTTTAAATTTTCAGTTTTTTATTTTTTCTTGGGTAATCTTTGTTTTGCAAGGGAGTTTTGATTTTACAGAATTTATAATATCTTTAATTATTTTTATTTGTTTATCTCCACTTGTTGAAATTAAGTATATTTCTTGGTTTTGTTTTAATAATGCTGCTCTTCCCATTGCTTTTCCAAATGATGCAGACATACCTGTCTGCATTCTATCTGCTCCAGCTCCTGTCAACATTTTATTTTCTCTAAGAATATGGTGCGGGTAAACTCTTACTTCAAAATAATACTGGCCAGGAATTTTATTTTCAAGATTCCTTGAAATATATTGTCTTGCTGCTTCAAGTGCATTATCTCTTATTTGAACTTTTTCTGTTGTTGCTACTTTTATTACTGTGTCAAATTTTCTTTCTTCATAAAGCTTCATTTTTCCCATATTAAATTTATTTATTTTTTGTACAGGAACAGCTTTTATAAAATTCTTTGATTTTCTTTTAGATTTTCTAGTATAAGGTCTTGCATATCTTTTTGAATAAGCTCCAGCTTTTCTTAAACTTGCCATTTTATTTCATCTCCACCTCAGTTGTTAATGCTTGACCTGGAAGACCTTTTTCAAATATAGCTCTTACAAGTCCTTTGTTTCCATGAGCACCAGATATTTTACCGGTTATAACTTTCTTTTTAACACCTGGAGAAGTCCATGTAACTTCTTTACCTATTGATTTTTCTGCTTCAGCTCTAGTTTTGAATCCAAAGTCAAGGATAAAATGCTTTTCAGTAACTGTATGTCTTCCTTGTCTAAATTGTATAACTTTTCCTTTGTTTGTCATTATTCTACCACAAAAAATATGTTTAAAAATCTAACTATTTATGTTTTTTAAATCTTTTTCACTATGTTTATATAACTATTTCAAAATCTCCGAGCTCTTTTTTCAGAATTTCAAAGAGTTTTCCACTGAATTTAAGCTGAACTTTTCCTTTTTGTTCAGATATTGCTTTGTTTAAAGATTCAATATCTGAATTTTCAAGCTTATTTGTTATCTTTTTTATTGTTGTCCCAATAACTAAGAAAGACTCTTTTTCAGTAAAAATTATTTCAGCTTGTTGTTTATTGTTTGAAGAACCATAAAGTATTTGCATTCTTGATTTGTCTATTGTGACTAAATCACATCTTTGTCCATAATCAATTAATTGATTAATTAATAATGTTGCATTTTTTCTTGCATTTTCAATATCATTCTTTTTTATTTTTCCTGACTTAAATTCAGTTATGGCTTTTTCAATGTTTTTTAACATTTCAAGCATTTTTACTGGCATTTTTCCTTTTTTAACAAGTTCTTTGTTGAACAGTTCAATTAATTCTTTCTTAGACTTTTTACCAAATAAATTTTCAAGAATTTGGAAAACATCTTTTTCAATTTGTTCAATTGTCTTTTTCTGACTTACTTTTTCAATTTGTTCTCTTAGTTTTTTCATTCTTTTAATAAAATCTTCTATTTCAATTATTAATTCATCTATTTCTGAACCTTTTATTTCTGTTACTTTCCCATGTTCGTACCCTTTGTATATTTTTATTATTTTATCGAGAATATCTGCATACTTTTTTTCAAGTATTTTTTCTTTGTTTACAAATGTTTCTTGAAAGATTTGTGCAGTATCTTTTGGAACTGGTGGAGGAAGACCATAAAGCATTAATAAAGCTTGTGCAGGTGTTATTGCTCCCCAATATATATCATTTATAACAATATCTAATAATCTTCTTTTTGCTGTTTTCTCAACTTTATCTCCCATTGACATAAAAATATCAATTGCTTCAGGAGATGGCTTGATTTTACCCATCTTTAGAAGAAGTTTCCAAGGGATGAATGTTCCTCTATCATATAGTGGAACTCCATCTCTAATAAATGTAAACATAACAGGATGTGCATCTTTAACAGCTTCCCAGAAATCTGTTAAAAGATAAATTTGTGGTTCTAATTTATTTTTTGCACCAGATATTGCAGCTGCATCTGCAAGATATTTATAGATAATACTCCTTAACTTTTCTCTTAATTCTAATCGAGGCATTCTTTTTACATCAGTATCATCAATAATTATAAAAACATCAACGTCAGAGGTTTTTGTTGCTGTACCTCTTACTAAAGAACCTGCAATTACATAACTTGAAACATATTTTTCAAATTTCCTTATTACTAAATTTTTGTGTACTTCTGCAACTCTTAATGCTCCAAGTAATCCTTTATCATACAAAGGATAAGAAAGAGCAATTGCTGATACTAGTTCATATCTCGAATCCATTCCGAAATTCCATATATCAACAGGAGTTATTATATGTAACCATAATTTTGGTTTTATGTCTTTTGTTTTTTCAATTAATTCTTTTTTTATCTTTTCTATATTCTTGAATTGTTCTTCTGGAATTAGAACTAAAACATGTTCTCTTTTTTCATTTTTTTCAGATTCAGGAATATCCTCTTCTTCTTCGATTTTAGGGATTGATTGAGGAGGAAGTAAACTTACTGATATTGTAAAAGGGTATTTTTTGATAATCATATCTTTTACTTTATTTAGTTCATTTTTTCTTTTTTCAATCTCTTTTTTAACACTTTCAGATATTTCAGGCATTAAATCTTTCGAAACATATTTTTTATTGTCTACAATTTCTGAATGTAAATCTTTTACTTGTTTTTCTTCAGCCATTTTTATTTATTTTAATCTTACTTTTATTCAATAGTTTATAGTTTATAAAACTAAGGATATATAAAGTTAATCAATTATAATTTGATTAATTATTTTTTTCTTTTTTTATTAATTGGTTTTTTGCTAAATTTTTTTTCTTTTATTATTTTTACTGTGCTAACTGTTTCTTTACTTTTTCTTTTTAATAATTCAAATAAGGCAAAAAGTGTTATTATTGCACCTGCAATTGCTGAGAAAGTGACTAAATAATCTTTCAATCTTTTAACTTTACTTGCTTCCTCTGCCTTTTCTAATTTGTTTTTTTGATATAATAGTTCGTCATTTGCAAGAATAATGTTTACTTTTGCATTTTCAATATCTTCAGAAATAATTGCTGCTTCCGCCTTCCTTATATATCCTTTTAATTCATTAGTATTTATACCCGAGGTATCATAATCATCTTTTTTATTATTTATCTCCTCTTCAAGGTAAGTATAGTTTTCTTTTAAAATGTATAATTTTGAAGAAAGTTCTTTTAATATCTCTTTGTTTTCTTCATTTTCATTTATTTCACTTTGAGCGGAGTTTACAGTTACATTCTGATAGAAGGTGTATTGTCTTATTTTTATTGCTAATGTAACATTACCTGGTGTATTAAAATTTCCAAATATTAGAATATATCCTTTTTCATTAGGAGCTAAACTTTCTATAGAAATAATATCATATGTTGAAAATCCATTACCCGTTATAACTGCAAAAATATCGTTTATTGTTTCATTTTTTTTATTTTGAATTTGGAGACTAAATTGAGATTCTCCTATTTCAAAGTTAGTTGGAGTAAATTTTGTTAGAAAAATTTCAGGAGTAATAATTTCTGTTTCATTGTTTAATGATTCATTAAGAATTTGAGACTCGTTTTGTTCTGGAGTGATATTTTGTTCTGGAGATATATTTTGATCAATTATTATTAATTCAGAATCATTTATAACTTGGCCAGTAAAATTTTTAATTCCAACAATAATGCTTAGGCTAATTATGCTTAATCCAACTAAAAATATAATTAACCAAAATTTATCACCTTTCATATTTAAATATACTTTTTTGATTTAATAAATCTTATTATTTGTTATTTAACATATTATATCCAGTCAGTAATTTTATTAGATATAATTCCAGAATCATTACAGTGGTATACTTTATGAAAAATTTGGGTAAAAATTGTGTGAACTTTAAAATTAAATTCATTTTTTAGTATATTTTTATTTTTCTTTGAGAGTTCTAGTTGAGGTGCTTTAAATTCTGTGGCATCAAATCCAAAACATTTTTTGAATTCTTCTTTACCTACTTGAATATACTCTATCTCTCTTTTTGTATTAAATTCATTATATGTATGATAAACTCCATGCATAACTAAGCTTTTATTGAATTGATTAATGTAACTACACCATTCAGGATAATTTTTAATACTTTCATTTTCAAATAATGGTATTACTGCAAGATAATCTGATTTTTTAATTAAATCTTTACTACAAGGAATATTTGGATGCAAATCATCTAAATGTTTTGGAGAAAAAAGTCTAATAATGAATAATATTATAGCTAAAGACAAAATGATTAAAACAATTAATAATACTATTTTTTTAATTTTCATTCTCTTTTGACTATTGTACAATCACTTTTTATTGGAACTTAAGATACTTCATTATATTTTAAGTCTATAAATAACTAATTAATAAGTTATTTTTAAGTTTATGCTTATTAAATAAAATATTTCCTAAAAATCAATATCTGGATTTCTATCAAGATAATCCAAGAGTTGAAGAGATATTAAAACAGATGTTGCATATCGCCTTCCATTATCTATTTGTTCTTGAGTTGGACGTCCTTTACCTCCCCAAATACCACATTTTTCAGTTTCTCCAGAATATCTTGGTAATCCTTCAATTATACAAACATCACCATATGTTATTTCTTTTACGGGAATAAAAATGTTTACTGAAAGATTTTTTGAATCTAACCAGAATAATCGTTTTAGTTGATCTTTTGTAATTGGAAGTTCTCCACTTTTATACTTTCTAACATCTTCAACAGTTGTTCCTAATTTTTTTGCTAAAAATTCATCAGGGTATTTTTCTTCAGATAAAATTTGAAATAATTTATTTCTAATATATGTTCTTATTGTTGGTCCTTCTGCCTTTACTTTATCAAAATTGATATATTCACGAAAGTAGTTTTGATCTTTATCCGTCATTTTTAAGAATTTTATGATGTTTATTTAATATTAATTTGCACAAGTTGTTCCAGCACACATTGGTTCTAAAGTTCCTTCATTTGCTATAATAACAGTAATACAGTCATGAGGGTTTTCTATTTTTTCTTCATTGTTTTTCCAGTCTGCACTTTCACAACCCATTCCGCAGTCATCTTGAAGCGAACAAAATTGAGGGTTTGAACATCCATTTTCATCAACAGGTTCGTTTGGTTCAGTGTCTGGACATTCATCTTCATTGTCACAAACACCATCATTATCTTCATCATCACATTCATCTGGTGTACATTCTCCATCTTCACAATCATTTAAACAGTATTCGATTATTTGAGTGATATTTTCTGAAAAACAACTACCACTAATACAGCTAGGAATTGTTGTTATATTTATAACCTTATTTCCTTGACAAGTTATTTCTGAATTTGGACTTCCACAATTTTTTAAAAACAGGCTATTATTATTACTAAAACACTGAGCATTATCACAGCCCATTTCAGTTGACTGATTATATACGTCTAGTCCAATACATACTAGTTGTGAAAAACTATTTCCACAGTCTATTGTTAAATCAGGAGATCCAGTTATGTTATAACATTCTCCATTTGAGCAACCTTGAGTTGTTGTAACTCTAATTATATCATTGTTCGAACAAGAGTAAACTGATGAAGATAAGTTACATGTTTTTATTGTTGTATTTGAGCTTGTAAAAATACATCTCCCTATTGGTGGCAGACATTTTTCTGAGATGCATCTTTCACGTTCGAAAATACAATCAGGAGTTATTGTCATGTTTATTACATTAATTCCAGAACACATTAATTCAGAACTTTCAATTCCACAATCACTATCACTTGAGCATCCAGAGGGAATGACTCGATAATTATCTCCTTTTACATCAAATTTAACTTGATATTCTCCACAATCGTCTGAAGAGATATTATAAGCTGCTATACAAAATGATTCAGAAGAATTAATAATTCTTGTTCCAGAAGCAACAATTTCATTTGGATCACATGAAGCACCACCAGGTTTTCCAACTATTGTCCAGTTATATGTTCCTGATGAAAATCCATCTCCATTGATGTAAACTATTTCATTAATAGAATATTTATTTACATCTTGATTTTGAGAATCACAATTATTTTTTGTTGTCCAAATTGCAGCATCTGTGAATAAAATTGTTGCTGTGTTTCTTCCATCTGTTGAAATAACATTATAATTTCCTTTTATTCCATTTAAATTGTAAATTGCAAAAAATTTTCTATTTGAATCTGAAACTGAAAAAATAGTATCAATTGTTAGATCAGGTCGAGTTATCTTTGTGATTATTAATGAATTTGGTAAAAATTCACTTCCACTAATATAAACAAATTCATTTGGAGAATAATCTGTTTTGGGATTTCCAAACAAGTCAGTTGTTATAATTGTTGCAGCTTGTGCAAAGCTAATAACAGTCACTATTAAAAATAGTAAAAATGTTACTTTGTTTCCTATAACCCTCTTTTTCATTAATTTCATAGGTTATTGCTCTTTAAAAATAAAATTAACTTTTGATACTATTTTTTGATTGTATGATACTATAAGATATATATCAGGAATTAGATATTTGTAATTAACTAAACAAAACTCTTTGAACACCAATTATACTTCTTAATCTTCTTAATGTTTCTTCATTAACTTGTTGATGAACAAGACAGTTTGTTATTACTTTTCCATTTTCTGCAATTTGTTCAGACTTCATATCTCGAATGTTTATTCCATTATTCCCTAGTATTTGAGTCATTTGTCCAAACATTCCAGGAATATCTTTATGATAAATACATATAGTGTATATTGAACTTAATTCTTCTGAAGGTTTTATTGTATTAACACTGTTTGAATAACTTCCATTTAATAAATAATCAGCTGTAACTCTTGCAAGTTCAATTGATGTTTTTCTTTGACCTTCGTTTGTAGAAGCACCTAAATGTGAAGTCATAACAACATTTTCAAGTGTCGCTAATTTTTTCATTGATTCTGTTGTTTCTTGATCTTCGTTTTTTGGTTCATTTTTGTATGAGTCTATTGCAGCACCATAAAGTTTTTTGCTTGAAAGTGCTTTATACAATGCCTCTTCATTAACATTATTTCCTCTTGAAGCATTTATTAAAATAGCATTTTCTTTCATTTTAGAAAGTTCATTTTCACCAATTATCTGCTGTTTTCCGCCAGTATGAAGAGAAATTACATTTGATTCAGTTAAAAGATTGTCTAAATCAGTATATTCTATTACTGAATCTGGGAAGTTTTCTTTTAGGTAACTAATATTTGAGTCATAACCAATAACATTCATTCCAAGAGCTCTTGCTTTTTCAGCAACTCTTTGACCAATTCTCCCACATCCAATTAATCCTAAAGTTTTTCCTTCAAGTTCTATTCCAGATAATGATTTCTTTTTCCAAAATCCTGATTTTAATGAAAAATCTGATTGAGGTATTTTTCTTGCAATAGAAAATAATAAACCAATTGTATGTTCTGCTGTTGCATTTGTAACTCTATTTGGTGCAAATTTTACAACAATTCCATGTTCACTTGCAGATTTAACATCAATATTGTCTACACCAACTCCTCCTCTGCCAATAATTCTTAATTTTCCATTTGTACCAGCTTCAATTATCTCTTTTGTAACTTTTGTTTTACTTCTTACAAGAAAGGCATCAAACTCACCAATTGTTTCAAGAAGATTATTACCTTCTCTATATTCGTTTATATACTGAATGTTTTCTTTTTCAAATATGTTTAATCCTTCTTTATCCATTCCATCATTAATCAAAACTTTGTATGACATATTTTCTCATAATAAAAGTTGTTTAAATTCTTTTTGGTATTATTATATAATTAATGTATATATTGGATTAATTGTATTATAAAAATAACTAATAAACAAAATAAACCTTTAAAATAAGTTTAATTTTAAGGTTTTAATGGATCGAAGAAGATTCTTAAAAAAGTCATTGATGGGTGTTTCAGCATTTGCACTCTCATCTGCAGGTTTTGGAGAGGAAAATGTACAAGAAAAAAGCGAGAGCATTAAAAAAATAATTCTTACAATTGATGACGGACCTTTAAATTCTATGGGAGATATTTTAGAAACTCTTGGAACAGAAAATCCAGTAATATTTTATGAAATTGGAGAGTGTATGAATTCATCTCGTGGAATGGACTTAACTAAAAAAGCTATATTCAATGGGCATGCAATTGGAAATCATTCTTATTCTCATCCTGATTTTACAAAAATCTCATTTAGTTCAGCTGTTAGACAGATTGAGAGAACAGAAGAACTGATTAACCAAGCATATGAAGAAGTTGGAGTTAAACAAAAACAAAAGTTTTTTAGATTTCCTGGTGGAGCAGAGAGCAGCAGAGTTAAAGATGAACTTGTTGATAGAGGATATATTATTCAAGGTTGGGACACAGATACAAACGATTGGCGATATTATTCAAGGAAAAAACCACTAAGTGGAGATAGGATAATGAGTTATTGTGCAAGTGCTAAAGACGGTGATATCGTTCTTACACATGACAGACCATTTTCTTTGAGAAAAGTAATTCCTTATTTTTTGGATAAAGATAGATTTAAGTTAGTTCTTCCGTGAGATATTTATTGTTAACTAATTATTAGCTCTTTTTAATAAAGAATCAGCTTTTTTGATTTTTAGAATCTTTCAGTTATTGGTTTAAATGGAGGCTCTTTTGGATTATTTGCTGGATTCAAAGAACTTGGTGTTGCCTGTCTTTCTGGGTAATATCTTAATCCTCTTTCAAGTTCGTATATTTTTAATGCAGGCAAAGTTTCTCCTGTTCTTAGAGGAGTGTTAATTATTTTCATTCCTTCTCTTTCTTTGCTTGTTTCAGGTGCTCCCCATCTTAGTTCAGGAGCATGATTTGGATCAAATGACATATCAAATAATCTTTTTTCAACATCATTTAAAGTTAGTGCGAATTCAATACCGCTTGAATTTGTATAGATAATTTTTTGCTCTGAAAATAATTTTTCTTTTGTTTGTTTTATTGCATCAATAAGTTGTTCTTTTGATGTAAATCCTTCATAATCAAAAGCAGGTGATGAAGGATATCCAGAAACCATTGCTTCAAGTCTTTTTCCGATGCTGTTGTATTTATTTTTTCTATCAACATCTGAAGAAGGAGAACTCCAAGTTTCCCATCTTCCATCTGCTTGATATATATTTGCTTCTGTAGAATCATTTGGAAAAACTATAGAACCATTTGTTAAAACATCTCTCCAACCTTCATTGACAAATTTTGCTCTTTCTTTCATCATTTCTCCGAGTTCTGTTATACTACTATTTAGATATTCAATTGGTTTTTCTGTTCCGATTCTTAATCTGTTTCTTACAAAGGATTCATAGTCTGATATTTTTGATTCATATTGGTCAAGTGAAAAACCATATTCACTCATTTCACTGTTTGTAAAATGAATTGCTTGACCCTTTCTTACTCTTGCTAATCTAATAATCTTTAAGCCATCATTCCATTTTTTGTGATCTGAAGATGAGTTAACTGATTGTATTGCTGAAAGTGTTTGATTGAAAGTTATTGAGTGATCTGGATGAGAGTCAAGGAAATGAACTTCGCCAGAGTCATCAACCTTTCCAACAACTAAGCAATGGCCATTTGCATTGTAAGCCATTGTTCCAGGTTTTACAAATTCTCTTGATATTTTTATTGGAAGTGAATCTGTTCCTTCAAGTTCAGGAGAAGTTCTGAAATTACCTGAAACAAAATTGTATCCTCCACCAACACCTTCCATTGATGATAAAATAAAATCTCCAAAACTTCCACTAAATGGCATGCTTTTTACATGTCCGATTGGATGATTTCCATAGGAGTATCTTATATCTCCTCCTCTTTCCATTTTTATTTTTGAAACAATTGCAGGTAATCCTCTTCTTGCTGAGTAGTATAAAAATAATAACATTGGAAAACTTCCACAATGAGAACATGTAGTCATTAAATTCATTTCACTGCTTGATATTTGTGGATTTCCATCCCTAAGAAAATCAGGATTATTTAATAAATTCATTTCGTTATCATCAATAATTCTTCCCAACTTTGCTCCTTTTTGAGAGCTAGTTCCGTTTCTTTTAAAGTTGTAAATATTTTCAACCCACTGAGAGTATTTATTAAATTCTTCTTTATTCCAGTCTCTAATATGATTCCATGCAAAAATTTGAGAATTTTGTGAATATGAGCTTGAGCAAATAATCCCAAAAGAGTTAATTGCTGAACTTAAAAGGAATTGTCTTCGATTCATTATTTTTAGATAAATAATTTCTTTTTAAATTATTGTTTACTTAGAAATATGTTTTCTTAAATGACTTTTAACTATTATTTATTTAAAATTATCTTTTTAAACCTAAAAATTAATATTATGTTAGTTGTGTGTATTTTTTATGAAGCAAAAAACAAATCGTTTAGAATTTAGTATATGTAAAATTTTTTGATTTTTCTTTAGCATTTTCTTTAATTATAAATGTTTAGCTATTTGTTTTTTTCGATATTTAATTGAGAAGAATCCAACAAAAATAATTATTATGAGAATTATTATACTAATTACCTGTATATATACTGGTAGTGTTCCAATATATGCAATAAAAAAAGCTAATGGCATAAATCCTATGATTGTTGCAAAAAAATAAGGCCAAAATTTTATATTAGTAAATAATCCTATTGCATAACTAACTAAATCAATGGGAATGGCTAATCTTAAAAAGATTATTCCTATAAACAAATGTTCTTTTGGCATAAACTTTTCATATTTATGCATTTTTGAAATAGGAATGAATTTTTTGATAATTGGAACTCCGAACTTTCTTGATAAAAAAAATACTGCTGCTGATCCAATTGTCCATCCAGTTAAAGTAAGTATCCCTGCTATAAACCAACCCCAACTTGCAGTTGCTATTGGCATTAAAACAATTTCATTTATTGGTGCAATAATACTAAAAACAATTAAAATAAAAATATAGATAATCATTCCTATGAAACTGTCTTTAATATAACTTTTTAATAGCTCAGATTCGGACTGTGCAATATAAGAGGTTATTATAAATATTGCAATAATAACAAATATTTTAATTGCAGAATTAATCTTCTCTTTTTTCATAATAAGTAATAAAATGATAAGGAGTATATAAACTTGAGTAAAAGTCTGAATTATATTTAGATAATTTTTTATTTTTAATTATTAAATTAAGAATACTTTAAATTTAATATTCAAAAGGTTTGTAATAAATAAGTTATTAATCATTAAAAATTTTATACTCTTTGTGATGTAATGAAATAAACTTTTTTGATTTAACTATTGTATAATTAAACTTATAAATAAGTATTTTATTACAAATTAATGAGCATTTCATTTAAGCAGTTATCAAGAAGAGACTTTTTAAAGTTAGGAGTTGCAACTACTAGTCTTGTAGAAATTGTTGGAAATTTTAATGCTTTTTCAGATGGAAAAAAAAGTGTTGCAGATATACCTAATTATAACATGAAACAATTTGAATGGAATCCTGAAAATGTTACTGATAAAGTTTGTAGTGTTTTTGATAAAGAAGGTCTTTTTGATTCTTTAGATTTAATAGATTTCATAAATGTTTCAAGAAATGGTAATTGGAGAATTGATGAATCTTTTGATAAAGGGGGTGAAACAATTTATTTAAAGGAAGCATTGCCAGAAGTTGGAAGTGCTTTGTTTATAGATAATAAAAATAGACAAGTTTATACTTTGACAAAAGAAGATAAAAAATTGATTGGTAATTTTCCGGAATTAAGATTAGCTGGAATTGGAGATAATGGTCTTTGTGCTTATCTTTCTGCAGTTCAATCTGAAGATGACTGGGAATGGAATGTTAGAGCACTTGTTTTTGCAGATTTTAACAAAAAAAGAAAAACAATAATTTGCCCTAATGAAGGAAAAAAATGGGAAACTGCCTTTTTTACAGGTGATGATTTTATGTCAGGATTTAACATGTCAAGCAACGGAAATGTTGCTGTTGTTTACTCAGGTTCCCTTGAAAATTCACATATGTATTTAATTGACACAGATAAATTCGAAGTTGTTCATGAACAAAACAATGCTCTTTTTTCAGGTATGAATTCTGATGGTAGAGTTATTGTTATTGAAAAAGAAAATGGATACTATAGAAATGATCTCAAGAGTGGTGAAAAAACTTTTTTGTATCGTGGAAACGATTATTTTAATTTAAGTCCTGATGGAAATTTTTTAGTTGGAACTCAAAATCCACTTATAGGAATTTCTGACTCTGAAGGAAATTATCTAGACACAAGTGGAATCAGAATATATTCTCATTCTGACAAGAAATTTTTTAATATTTTAAATTTCAGTGATGAATATTTTAAAATTGATGTTAATGACAGGGGAACAGTTAGTCTTGGAGGAGAAAAAAAATCACTTGAATTAAGATATGAAAATGGAATGTATAAATTTTATTCTTGTTCTGGAAATAATTTAGCTGATTTTGAAAATGCAGTTATAAAACAAGTTCCCGAAATAACTTTTAAGCCTTATCCTAAAGATTAATTCTATTTTTAATATAAATGTTTAATAATTAACATAAGTCTTTTGATTTATGAATTTTCTTAAAGATTGGGAGAATTATTACAGAAAAAGTATATTAGAAGAGCTGAAAGAGGCTGGAGTAGATTTTAGTTCTGAAAATATTTCAAAAATTTTGGAAGAAATATCTTTTAGAGTTAGAAGCAAGAAATATTCCGACAAGTGCCCTTATTATTCACAAGGAGTTTCATGTCATCCAGAAGTTGATGATCTTAATTGTTTTTTATGTGCATGCCCAAATTATGAATCGTCAAATTTAGTTGGTGGGTGTAAAATAAATAGTATTCAAGGAAAATTTACTTTTCATCCTAATTTGCCTGAAGGAAAAGTTTGGGATTGTTCAGATTGTAGTGTAAATCACTCATCTGATGAAGTGAGAAGATATCTTGAAAGAATCCTGAATAAAACTTAATCTTTTTTAGTTTCTTTAATTTTCTGAGTGATCAAGAACCATAAAAATAATAAAATTTTTTGACAGTTCGATTTTAGAATATTTAAATGGCCCTAACCAGTACTCAAAAATCAGATTTTTGGTAACCATTCGCACAAGAGGTGTGCTCAGGTAATCGAATTGGTGTATCCTCGGTGTAAAAAATAAGACCCTTTTTGTTCTATTTTGAGTGATAAGTCTTTACACTTTAATGGCCCTAACCAGAATCGAACTGGTGCATGCTCGGCTTTTAGAAAGGATTTGTCATGTTTTTTAAGACTAATCTTTCTTGTAAACGAGCCAGTCTAACCACTAGCTTATAGGGCCATATAGATTATTTAATAACCTATGAAATATTAATAAACTTATCACTTTTAAAGCTTATCTAAATTAACTTGCTATAACATCCTGTAACTCTTTATAAAACTGCTCTTTGTCTTTATCATATTTTTCCCTTAATTTTCTTAGATATTTCCAAAAAGAAATATGATGATGCCAATCAATATATTCCCCTTCTTTTAAATCACTTGATTTATAAAATGTAAGTTTATTAGAATCCTCTAATTTCTTTAAATGTGCAATCTCATGTAATATAATTTCCCATATTTCTTCTTTGTAATTTTCAAAATAAAAGACGCATAAAGGAATAAGAACTCTATTGAAGTTTATTTTATTCTTTTCTACATTGCAATTTCCACGAACCGATTTTTTACTAGAGATATAAAGACTACAAAATTTTATTTTTATATTGGCATAACTTTCTTTTTCAGCTATTTCTTTAGCCCATTTTTTAATTATTTCTTCTGTCTTTTCTAGTTTATCATCTCCCATAATAAACTAATAAAACTAACATATTTAGAATTTACTCTCTTTTTACTTTTTTATCTTTACTCCATGACAAGTAATAAGCTCAATTTTCCCCTCTTTTTCAAAGTCGCTTAATAGCTTCCAACAATCAGATTTTTTAATGCCAAAATGAGTGCATAGCTTAACCCAAACATTAGGAAAAGAGATTATATTATTTCTTTTTCTGCACTCTTTTAGTTTCTGAAATGCCAGTTCGTTTAAGTCGAATTTTTTCTTTGAGTTCTTCATCATCACCAATAGCCCGGTCTTCCCAATATTGTACTACTTCCTTATACCATTCATATAAACTTACATCTGCTCTTTTTACTAAATCCTCAAATTCTTCTAAAGACTTTTTATCATTTCTATTTATTCCATGCATATAACCTAAAATATACCAAGATTTTGCACACATTTTCATAGTATCGTCAAACCCTGTGTGTATGGGTTTTTCTTTAATTTCAGAACCACAATTATTACAAAACTTAGAACCCTCAGAAACTTCTTTTTCACATTTTAAACAATTCATTTAGAAATGCTGGATTCAAGTTTGTTAAATACTTATATAATAAAAAATCCAATAAAAAAGATTAACAATCGTATTAAGGTTAATTGTCTTAATATCTATTTTTACTCTTCTATCAATGGAAACTTCTCAATTACCATGTACTTCTTATTCCCAACCTTTACTGCACTTACCTGTACTTTGCTCCCACTTTTCAATCCAATGGCTTTTCCTTCTCTAGTTACTAAAACTCCGATCCCGTTTCCATAGGTATTAAGCTGTTTTACAGATCTTTCTATTATCTCCTTGTTAGTTACCATAATATACTTTATATTACAGAAAGATTAATAAATAGAGTAATATACAGTATATTACAATGAAAAAGAGTTTGAAAGTTGTAATAGGAATAATCATGATTTTGTTTATTATTAGTTTTAATTTTGTACATATTAGACTCAAAACGGCTCCCTGAAAAACTTCATTTTAAAATTTCAGCACTGGGTCCAGAGTCTATAGATTCAACTGAAATTTGTAATAATATGTTCTCAAATGAGTTTAATTGTAAATCATATAATGGATTATCTAGTAGGAAGAATTACATTTGCCAAATTAATTCTGAAAGTGAAAATTATGGGGATGCTCAATGTGGCAGTAATAATGGTAATCAGAAACTAAAATGGGTTGATTGTGATTGCGAAACAATTTATGACTTAGTGTTTTATAGTGCTCAAAATCAAAATACATATGATTGGACACCAACAAAGAAGGCATAATCTTTATAAAAAAGATGTTAACAAACTAACAAAAATGAAACAAATAAAAAAGAGGTTACTTATGGCATATTTATTCATTGGACTATTCTTAATAATTTTTATGATTGAAAATGCAAGTGCTTTTTTTAGTAGAGATAAAGAAATCGGATTTATTAACACTAACGATAATTTTTACTCTTTTTCTTCAGACCTGAGTTCATTTAGTATAGAAGTTAATAATAGTCTTAATACTGAAGGAGCTAGTATTTATTTGGACACCAGCACTACCACTGATGGAGGATATTATGGTTCTCTTTACTATTTCAATAATAATGAAAAGTACGATTGTGAATTCACAGGATATTATAATGAAGGCATATCTGCAATGTTTGGAAACAAAAAACTTAGGTTTAATGGATTTATTACATGTAAAGAGAAAAATAATGGCATAATTTTACTAGGTCAAATTTCATCTAATCTTAAACTAGACTCTAATTGTAGAAGAAATTCAAATATAAATTATTGTAAAGTAATAAGCGACGATCTCCCAGATTTTAGTTCAATAAACCTATTTTTATTTGAGGTTAATAATTCTCTACAAGACTTTCAACAAAATATTAAACTTAAAAATATTGAAACAACTCAATCTAGTCAAACCGAACAAATTACTAATCTAACTTTATGGAGAAATAATGTTAGTTTTGTTTTAGCAACAAATTCTTCTCCAATAGGTAATGGGAGTTATTCTTATAATATCACAATTTATAATTTGACAAATATAAATCAAAGAATTTCATCCTTAGAAGCAAATCAAACAAATATCACTGCAAGAGTATCGCTTCTTGAGTCATGGAAAGAATTCATTAATCGTGCTTTAGTTTCTTTAGATGAAATTGGTTTTGGTTTGAATAAATTAACTGAAAGAGTTGTTGTATTAGAAAATAAATCAATAGTAATCCAAAATGGTTCTTTACCAAATTATTTCAAATATCTAAGTACTAGTGATAGAAAGACAATGATTTGTGGTTATGCACAAGATAATCATCTAACACAAATAAATGACTTGGGATTAAATTGCAATATTACTTATAGACAAACCTCAACAAGAGAATATGCTACTTGTAAATGTAAATAAATATCCTACTCTTTCAAAGCATTATCTTTCTTAATCTTCTTTCTAACTATAAAAATGGAAGAAACGCTTTATGATAAACTTTGTGATATTAATAATTTATTTCTCGCTTTTGATAAAGCCAGAAAAGGAAAAACTAAAAGAAGATATGTAAAAAGATTTCAAAAGAATCTTAAAGAGAACTTAGAGAAGCTAAATAAAGAACTTGTAAATCAGACTTATGAACCTTGCCCGTTAAAGAATTTTATTTTAGGAGACCCAAAAACAAGAAAAATAAGCAAGTCTGCTTATAGAGATAGAGTTGTTAATCATGCCTTATGCAGTATAATTGTACCAATACTTGAAAAGAGTTTTATTTATGATTCTCATGCAAATCAAATAGGCAAAGGAACTTTAAAGGCAATAGAACGATTTGACAAGTTCAAAAGAAAAGTATCAAGAAATAATACTAGAGAATGTTATGTACTGAAAGCTGACATCAAACACTATTTTGAAGAAATAGACCATGATATATTAATAGGAATAATAAGAAGAAAAATTAAGGATGAAAAAGTTATTTGGCTTATAAAAAAGATACTTGCTGTAAGCCACAAAGAAAAAGGTATGCCATTAGGAAATTTAACATCGCAATTTTTCGCTAATCTGTATCTTAATGAATTAGACCAATTTGTAAAACATAAGTTAAGAGTCAAATATTATATTCGTTATGTTGATGACTTTGTAATTATGCATAATTCTAAACAACAGCTTGAAGAATGGAAAATTGAGATTAATAATTTTTTGAAAGAAAGACTAAAAATTGAATTGCATCCAAGTAAATCCCATATTTTAAGATTAAGCAGTGGAATAAACTTTTTAGGATTTAGAATATTCTTTTATCATAAACTTATAAGATCAAGCAATTTGAAGAATCTTGAGAGAAGATTAAATAAGCTTAGAATATTGTTTGATGCTGAGTTGTTAAGCAGAGAAAAAGTTCTCGAATCTTTAGAGGGCTGGTTAGCTTATTGTTCTCATGCAAATACCTATAAGTATAGAAAGTATTTAATCAGAATATTTAACAAATGTTTTTCTTATGGAAATAAATTATTTGTTCATAACAAAAAGAATTATATTAATTACATTAAGAAAGTTAGTGAAAGTGAATTACAATTTGCGGTTCAAAGAACATTATTCAATTATAAAAAAGGATTATCTATAAAAGAAATTGCAATTAAGCAGAGAATAAAAGAATCAACTGTCTGGGGTCATTTAGCTAATTTAATTGAACATAAGCAATTATCTATATGGCAAGTTATTGATAATGAAAAAGCACGTAAGATTTTCAATAAAATTTATAGTCCAAAAGAGAGATTAAGGGATATTAAAAAGAGAATAAAAGATAATTCAATAACTTATGATGAAATAGCTTGTGTAATGGCAAGTATTAAGTCTAAAAGAAAGTATTTACACATATTGTAATTACTAAGTAGTAACTAACCGAAAGGTTTATAAATAGCTTATTTATTGATTTAGTATGGCATTAAAATTAAATCCAGAAAGAGAAGTATATAGAGAATTTTATGGTCAGAATGTGGCTCAAATGCCTCTATTAGTAGCTGACAGAAGAGTTCCTATGAATGTTGCTCAATTATTGCAAAGAAGATTAGATGTTAGAAATTCTGATGCTGATGTTAGAACTGCTTATCATGATAATTATTTTGACACTGGTGATGCTATTGCATATCATCCAGATGGCAGAGTTAAAGTTGTTCTTGATTCTCAAACATTAAGAGAAATTAATCCTAAAAGTCAGTTAACTAATGGAGCATTAGTCTTAACAGAAGATGCTTATAGAGCTTTAGATGGTGTTGAGTTTAAGAAAGGAAAACTTGAGAAAGTTAATGAGGGTCTTTCAATAAAAGAAGTTAAAGCTCATCCAGTTTGGAAAGTTTTAACAAGAGAAGATAAGGCATTACTTGACGATTATGCTGATTGGGCTTTTACAGAATATAGAGATAGATTTGCTCAAGGTTCTGATGTTGATGACATAAGAATAATGGGAATTTATCCAGATTCAGCTGGAGAAGCTCCAAAATTAAGGGCTTGGTGTGTCAACAGGCTCGAGGACGGGTCTAATGCTAATGGCAGGTACCTCCTTGGCGATGACAATGGTCGCTTCCTCGGTATAGCGCCGGAGGCGCTTAGTGCGCCGGGTAAGGGTGCTTTAAGTGTAAGATTATATACAGTTGCAGATGTTCAAAAAGCACAAAAACAATTAGAACAAATTGATTCAGTAGTAAGACCAGAATCTATTAGTGATGTTAAGTCTTTAATATCAAGACTTTAATTATTTTATTTTTACAATTCTATACAAATATTTTTACTTGAAATTTCGCAAGAAATGAAAGTTAAAGATTGTACAACAATCTTTTTATAATCGATTTAATATAGTTCTAAGTCCTGGCAACCGTGGAAACATGAGAAGCTGGGTTATACGCACTTCCACGACGGCAACATAGTTGTCATAAAATACAACCATAACACCTAATGTTGTGAAATGGTGGTGAGAAAGTTAAGTGGAAGAGCTATGCTCTGGGGCTTGGTATGTCAACAGGCTCGAGAACAGGTCTAATGCTAATGGCAGGAACAACCTTGACAATGACAATGGTCGCTTCCTCGGAATAACTCAGTTGTTGTTTACAGGACACTTATTATTATATTTTATATCTATATTTATTAAACAATTATTTCTTCCAATAAACAACCTTAGTTCCATCACTAAGAGCAATACCTTTAGACTTATATCCCTTAAGATTTTTGTGAAGTAATTCATCTAATATCATAATTAAATCAACAGTTTTGTTAAACTCTTTTGCTGTTGATTTCTTTTTATCAGTTTTGACTGTTAGAATTATTTTCATCTAGGACAAAGATCGTCACTTGTATTTGAATCTTCTTCATTACTTAGAAATTACTCTTGCCCTTGATTAGTTGATTGTTCTGCTTCAGGTTGATTTGCTTCTGCTTCCTGTTCTTGTTTAAGTCTTTCCAATCTTTTTACTAGATAATTATGAATAAGCAATCTAATTGCTAAACTAAAACGTCCTTGGTCTTCATGTTTTACTTTATCTGTAAATCTTGAATCTTTTTTGATTGACTTATTAAAAAGCTCCATTTCTTTCTCAAAGTCCTTACCATAATATACTTGTTTTGAATATCTAGGATTATTTGTCATGAAAAAGAAGAGATCCTTGTGTTTTTATATCCCGCTCTTTTATGTATGATACATATGAGTATTGTATATACATTCCCCTATAAGTTTACCCCCATTGATTTTCTCTATATGTATTAAACACTATTTTTGGGACACCATTTCAAAACAAAATTAATAATGATGAAAACCAAATAAACACATGTTAATTTGTTTAGTTTTTTTGGTCCTCTTTCCTTTGTAAAAATATCTTAAAATGTAGGGGGTATATTATTTGCAAAAGGTTATTAATAACCAATATCTTAGGATAGATATGTCAATAAACAATAAAGGTGACTTAGGGTTTGAACAGAAGCTTTGGGTTGCTGCTGATAAGATGAGAAGCAATAGGGATGCTTCCGAATATAAACATGTAGTCTTAGGTTTAATATTTCTAAAATATATTTCAGATGCTTTCAAAGAAGTTTATGAAGAAATAGCAAAAGACCCCTAAGGTGATCCTGAAGATGTAGATGAATATAAAGCAAGAAATGTCTTTTGGGTTCCTAAAGAATCTAGATGGGATCGTTTACAAAAGAATGCTAAACAACCAGTAATCGGAAAATTTATTGATGATGCAATGGATGCTATTGAAAAGGATAATCCTTCATTAAAAGGAGTTCTTCCAAAAGACTATGCTCGTCCTGCTTTAGATAAACAGAGATTAGGTGAACTAATTGATCTCATAGGATCAATAGCTTTGGGAGACAATGAAAGTAGAAGTAAAGATATACTTGGAAGAGTGTATGAATATTTTTTAGGACAATTTGCAGATGCTGAAGGAAAAAAAGGTGGACAGTTTTATACTCCTAGATGTATTGTTAAACTTCTTGTTCAAATGATTGAACCTTATAAAGGAAGAGTTTTTGATCCGTGTTGCGGATCAGGTGGAATGTTTGTTCAAAGTGAAAAATTTGTTCAAAGTCACTCTGGAAGGTTAAATGATATTTCTATTTTTGGACAAGAAAGTAATCCAACTACTTGGAAATTATGCAAGATGAATTTAGCAATTAGGGGTATTGATTCTTCTTTTATAAAATGGAATAATGAAGGAAGTTTTTTGAATGATGAACATAGAGATCTTAAAGCAGATTTTATTATTGCTAATCCTCCATTTAATGATTCAGACTGGAAAGGTGAACAATTAAAAGAAGACATAAGATGGAAATATAGAGTGCCTCCAACTGGAAATGCTAACTTCGCATGGGTTCAACATTTTATACACCATTTAGCACCACATGGAATGGCAGGTTTTGTTCTAGCTAACGGTTCTTTATCTTCAAATAATGGTGGAGAGGGAGAAATAAGAAAAAACATTATTGAAGCTGATTTAGTTGATTGTATTATTGCGATGCCTTCACAGTTGTTTTATAATACTCAAATTCCTGCTTGTTTATGGTTTATTTCAAAAGACAAGAAAAATCATAAATTTAGAAATAGGGAAGGAGAAGTTTTGTTTATTGATGCAAGAAAATTAGGAAGTATGATTGATAGAAGACATAGAGATCTTACTGATGAAGATGTAAAAAAGATTTCTTCAATTTATCATGCTTGGAGAGGAGAAGGTGGAAAGTATGAAGATGTTATTGGATTATGCAAGTCTGTTAAGTTAGATGAAATAAGAAAGCATGGACATGTTCTTACTGCTGGAAGATATGTTGGATCTGAAGAAGTGGAAGAAGATCCAGAAGTCTTTAATGAAAAAATGAAAAGGCTTACAATAGAACTCGCAGAGCAATTCAAAGAGTCTGATAAATTAGAAAAAGAGATCAAAGAAAACTTAGCTGGAATTGGCTGGAGGATATAGGGAATGACTACTTTAAAGGCTAGTAAATATTTATATGTGCCTCTTTTTGTTGCATCATTTGCAAGATCATGTGATGAACCTTTTTTAGATAGAGAAGAAAAACTAAAATACCATTTCTTACCTATGAGTCTTGGTCTTGTGGCATCATTTGGTTGTGGTTTGGGTTGTGGTTTATGTTTTTATGATAATATAGTCAATACTGAAAATTTGTTTGGAGCTGCTTTTTGTGGTATAGGATTGATTACAAACATTTCTTCAGTGTTATATGAATTTTATAGATCTGCAAAACTTAAGATTGAAGAATCAGAAAATAATAAAAAAATAAGCAAATAAAAATTTATTGAGTCATATTTGACTTGAAATTCAATTAGGAGAATTTTTAAATAATGTACTTTTATGGTTTCTATATCATGCGCTGCTAGTTTACCGGTAGAATATCTCGTTGCCAAGTAAAAAGAACCTACGGTTCTTCTTACGACATCTCCCTTGAGGTGTTAAAATGTAAGAAACGCAAAGACGAGGTGAACTGGGTTCAATTCCCAGGCGGCGCATATTTATTCTTGCTTTTTAAGAATCTCTCTGATTTTTGGAAGAGCTCTTTTAGCAGATCTTCTTCCTTCTGCAATTAAATGTTTTGCTTCATAAAAATCAAAAGTACTTACTTTTACGTGAGGTCTTATTACTACATCTGCACCCTCTTCTTGAAATTTTGAAAGAAGACTGTTTTGAAAATAATTTGAATAATTTGCAACATTAAAAAAACTAAAATTTTTTAATTCTTTTGTGTGATTAGCTTCAACATTTACAGCAATTATTTTTCCTTTTTTGTCATATTTTCTTGCAATACTCACTGGAAGTATATCTGAAACTCCCCCATCAACAATTAATGATTCTCCTAGTTTAAATGGTTCAAAAAAACCAGGTATTGAAATGCTAGATCTTATTGCATTAAATAAACTGCCTTTGTTAAATATGATCTTTTTTTGTTCTGATAAATTAAATCCAACTGCAATAAAATCTGTTTTAAGATCTTCTATATTTAGATCTTTAGTAAAATCTTTTAGTTTTTCATCAACTCTTCTTGAATTAAACATATAATGATAGCTTGGAAGAGAAAAAAGCATTTTAAAAACATCTTTTTTCTTTAGATTTAAAAACATCTCTTTTGCTTCATTTAATTTACCTGCACAATACATTCCACCAATAAGTGCACCTGCACTTGTTCCAACAATTTTTTTAATAGGTATTTTATTTTCATCAAGAATTTCTAGAACACCAATATGTGCAAGACCCTTTGCACCACCTCCACTTAAAACTACAGTTATACCCCTTCTTTTATTTTTTTTCATATTAACTAATATTTATTTTTGCTTAAATATCTTTTGTTATCTTTAGTTTACAGGAGATTACATTTCATCTTTACAAGATTCACATAAATTTCTACCATCTACTAATTCAAGAATATCAAAATTACCACATTCTTCGCATGGAGATTCAATAAAAATTCCTTTCTTTGCAAAGTCACTTCTTTGAATTTTTTCGTATTCTTCTCTTATTTTTTCATATTCCCTATTAGAATCAAATATTTCTGGAATAAATTTTACAATATCTTTCAGTGTGATATATCCTATTATATATTTGTTTGAAATAACCGGCATTCTTCTGATTTTGTGCTTGTTCATTTTTTGGAGAGCTTCTTTTAAAGAAGATTCTGGTTTTATTGTATATACTTTTTTTGTTGCTACTTCTTTTGCAGTTATTTTTTCAAAATCACAATTTTTTGGTTTTTTTGTAAGTGCCCAAATAATATCTTTTTCAGTTATAATACCTTTTAGTTCCTCTCCTTTTTTTAAAACAAGGCTTCCTACTCTATTTTTTATCATTTTTTTGGCACAATCTAAAATATTTGAATCAGGATCTGTAGATGCAAATTTACGGGTCATTACATCACCTACTCTTATACGATTTTCCATTATTTAGTTAAGTTTCTTAAGTTTATATAAGTTATGAAATTGTTTTTTGGTTATTTATTTTACTACATAAATGCTTAAAAATTGACTTTTATTCAAATTTTTAGAGGTTATTTTTAATAAAGATGGCTGATAATAAACAAGTATATGTTTTACCTGAAAATGTTCAAAGAATGTTAGGTCAGGATGCTCAAAGAAATAATATTCTAGCTGCGAGAATAGTTGCAGATACTGTTAAAACAACTCTTGGACCGAAAGGTATGGATAAGATGCTTGTCGATTCTACAGGTAATGTTATTGTTACAAATGATGGAGTTACTATTCTTGAGGAAATGGATGTTGAACATCCTGCTGCAAAAATGATGGTTGAAATTGCAAAGACTCAGGAAAAAGAAGTTGGTGATGGAACTACTACTGCAGTTATGCTTGCCGGAAAATTGTTGGAAAATGCTGAAAAACTTTTAGATAAAAAAATACATCCAACAATAATAACAAAAGGTTATCAAATTGCCTCTGAAAAATCAATTCAAATACTTAATGATATTGCATCAAGAGTTACAACAGAAGATGATATTGCACTTAAACAATTAGCAATAACCTCTATGACTGGAAAAAGTATTGAAGGTGTAAAAGAAAAATTTTCAGATATTGTTGTTAATGCAGTTAAACTAGTAGAAGATTACGGGAAAATTGATTTAAATAATATTAAAATTGAAAAAATTCAGGGAGATAGTATTAAAGATAGTGAGCTGGTTTCTGGAATTGTTTTAGATATAGAAAAAATTAACATTGATATGCCGAAGATTGTTGAAAATGCACGTATCTCTTTAGTTGATTTTCCAATTGAATTAAAAAATCCAGAAATTGAAACTAAATTAAGCATTTCAAGTCCTGAAGAATTACAGAGTTTTGTTGAATCTGAAGAGATTATGTTAAGAGAGATAGTTAATAAAATTAAAAAGACTGGAGCAAATGTTATTTTTTGTCAAAAAGGTATTGATGATGTTGCACAATATTTTTTGACAAAGGCAAATATATATGCTTGTAGAAGAGTTTCAAAGAGTGATATGGAAAAACTGTCTAAGGCAACTGGTGCAAAAATAGTTAGTAATTTAAATGAATTGAGCAGTGATGATTTAGGAAGTGCAAAAAGCGTTGAAGAAGTAAATGAAGGAAGTAATTTAATGACTTATGTTCGAGGATGTTTAAATCCAAAAGCAGTTACTATTTTGATTCGCGGTGGTTCTGAACATGTTCTTGATGAAACTGAAAGAGCTGTAAAAGATGGATTGGGAGATGTTAGTGCTGTACTTAGAGATGGGATGATTGTTGCTGGTGGTGGTGCTATTGAGATTGAACTTGCAAAGAAGTTAAGGGAGTTTTCTCAATCTCTTTCTGGAAGAGAACAATTAGCTGTTGAAGAGTTTGCTTCTTCCCTTGAATTTATACCAATAACTCTTTCTGAAAATGCAGGAATGGATCCAATTGATGTTATTACTGAAATGAAATCTTGTCATGATAATGGCAAAAAAAATTTTGGTTTAAATCTTTTTAATGGAAAAATAGAGGACACTTTTTTAGCAGGAATAATTGAACCTTTGAAAGTTAAAACTCAAGCAATAAACTCAGCATCTGAAGTAGCTATTATGATCTTAAGAATTGATGATGTTATTGCTGCAAATAGTAAAAAACAATCTAATTCTGGAAGAAATTATTTGCAGGATTATGATTAGAATATGAAATTGTAATTAACTTTATAAAATAGTAGCACAAAATGTCAATTATATTAAACTTTAATAATCCTTTACCATTACACTTTTAACAAATTGAGGAATACAAGTCATTCGTATTCCCACATTATCCAACCAGATTTTTAATGATATTATATTTAAGATTGATTTTATTATTAAGATAAAGTTTAAATATCTCTTTTTTATTAGTTTTATTATTAATTAAGAGGTATTTTATGGCAGAAAAAGATAAGATTACTGAAACAAAAGTAAAATATAATGGTCTTTTTGATTTTAAAGAAACTTATTCATTTATTTATAGATGGTTAGTTGATGAAGATTATTGGGTTGAAGAAAAAAAATATGTTGAAGAAGTCGGTGGAGATTCTAAGAAAGTTGAAATTGAATGGCAGGCATCTAAAAAAATTTCAGATTATTTTAAAAATACTTTAAAACTTAACTGGAGAATTGTTGGTATGAAAACAGTTGAAGTTGAGAAAGATGGTAGGAAAGTGAAAATGAATAATGGAAGTTTTGAAGTTAAGATAACTGCTGTACTTGTAAAAGATTGGGGTAGTCAGTGGGATTCTTCACCTGCTATGAAATTCTTAAGAGGTACATATGATAAATTTGTAATTGAAGGTAGGATAAAACAATATGAAATTAAGCTTGATAAGGACTTAAATGAGCTTGCAGAGCAACTTAAGGCTTTTTTAGTTTTAGAAGCTAAAAAATAGCTTTTCTTTTTATCATAATAGAAGGGTAAATTTTTAACATAATATTTATATATCTCTCTTGTTACTTCAATTAATGAAATATCAAAAAAGAGTTATTTTTATGTTTTTTTTGTTACTTTTAATTGTAAGTTTTGTTTCTGCTTTAAATATTGAAGCAAATTTTAAACCTGATTCTGTTTCTATAATAAATAATTATGATGAACCAGCTGTTTTTGATTTTTATGTTAAAAATAACGATTCTGATGTAACACTTCAGTTTTTTACATATGAGAGATTTAGGATAGAACCAGATAATTTTACTTTAAGTAAAGGTGCATCAAAAAATATTAATGTTAAATTTTATGCATTTGATTTTATGAGAAATAATGTAGGATATATTTCTATGCCAGTTTATATAAGAAATATTCAAAATCCTGAAGATTTTTATAAAATTGATAAATTAATAATTAAGCTTGTCAATTTAAATAATGCTTTTGAAATTGAATCTGAAAATATAAATCCTCAATCTAATTTTGGAAAGATATATATTCAAAGTTTGGAAAATATTAATTATTCTAATATAAATTTAATGATTAATTCTGTTTTTTCTGATTCTAAAAAAGAAATCTTAAATTTGAAACCTTATGAAAAAAAAGAAATAATTTTTCCATTAGATCAAGAAAAGATGAAAGAGTTATTAGCAGGTGAATATAATGTTGAGCTGTTTTTTACAGTTAATGGACAGACAAATAGTTTTAAAGTACCTGTTAAATTGCTTGAAAAATCAGGACTTTCAGTTAAAGAATTTTCAAAGGGTTTTATTATTCAGGAATTAAGCATTGAAAAATTAAATGAAGGAAATATAATGTCTGTTGCAGATATTAGCATTAAAAAAAATATAATTTCTAGATTTTTTACAACCTTTTCTTCTGAACCAGATAGAGTTGAAAGAAAAGGATTATTTGTTTATTATTCATGGCAGAAAGAACTTAGACCAAATCAATCTTTGAAGGTTAATATAAAAACAAATTTTATTTTTCCTTTTATAATTTTAATTCTTATGATAATTATTAGTATTCTTGTTAAACTTTTGTTTAGACAAGATGTAATTGTTAAAAAAAGAGTAGGATTTGTTAAAACAAAATCAAATGATTTTGCATTAAAAGTAACTATTTCAGTTAAAACAAGAAAATTTATTGAACATATTAAGATATTTGATAGGATACCAGCTATTGCTAAATTATATGAAAATTTCGGAGATCCAAAACCAATTATAAGGGAGAATGGAAGGCTTGAATGGACTTTAGACCGTCTTTCTGAAGGTGAAGAAAGAGTTTTTAGTTATATTTTTTATTCAAAAATTAATGTTGTTGGAAAGTTTGAACTTCCACCAGTTACTGTTTTATTTGAAAAAGAAGGAAAACCTAAAGAGATTAATTCAAACAGAGTTTTTTTTATTAATGAACCAAAAAAAGACTATTAACCTAATTCGTGATAAATTATTTAAACTATTGTTTATTTTATACTAAATGAAAAAAGATAGGAGAATAAGCATTATTTTTATAATTCTTTTTAGTTTAATTACTTTGTTAATACTAATTATTGCTAATTTTGGTATTTTAGGTAATGTTATTAATTTAAGTTTTAATAAATGTGGAAGAATTGATAATTTTAAGTGTGTAAATGATACTTCGGTTAATTTATGTTTATCTATGTTTGCTTATGGAAATGTTAATGAAGCTTCAACTGAAGGTTGTGTTACTTTTTGGAAAGAATCAAATCCTGGAAAAGAAAAAAATATTGATAAATTAAAAAAATGTGCAATGGATTACAGGGAAAGAAGTATTAGCATTTATGAATTTCAATCTTGTTTGAATTATTGGAATGTTTATTTGGAAAATATTGCTTCAAGTTATGTTGCAAAACCAATTATTATGAAAGAGATAGGTATTTTTACAGATACTGGAAGATATTTTGTTTATCAGTGGAATTATGATAAATGGGTAGAAATTACTGATGAGACTATGAAAGGAGATTATCTTGATGAAAAAACATCAAGGTGGTTTAATGAATATACTAATGAGTCTGGTCTTTTACCAAGAAGTATTACTCCTATAGTAAGTTATTATTATCCTTCAACTGATGGTGGAAGAATTCATTTGTGGGCAAAAGTTAATGATAAAATGAAGTTTTTTATTTATAATCCAAGTTCTTTATTGAGTGTTAAGGGATGGTATGATAGAACTAATTTATTGTCTGGAACAGATTATAATTCTATCTTAAAACAATGGTGTGATACTTCAAAATGTGGAGTATTGCCTAAAAATTTTGAGATTTTAACGGGATATCATTTTTATGATACTAATAATGTTGGTAGAGTTAATTTATTTGGTTTAATAGATAATCAAGTTCATTTATTAGTTTATAATCCTAATGTTAATTTGTGGTATGATAGAACTGAGGATATTTTTTCAGAAGGTTCTGAGAAATTTAGTGCAGATTTTATACCAAAAGTCGGATTTTATAGTGAACTAACTGGTAAGGAAGTTTATTTGTTTGGAAAGACAAATCCTGATAAGTATGGAATTACAACTAAACTTTATGTTTATAATATCTCAAATGGTTCTTGGTCTGAAAGATCAATTTTTAATTTGATGCTTCCAGATAAATATCCTCAAGCAGGATATTATGACTTTGCCTTGAATAAAAATGTTTTATGGTATAATGGGAATTTGGTTTATACAAGCGCTGATGGAAAATATTCTGTTTCTAAAGATTACTTAGAAGGAAGCGGAAGATTGCCACCAAATGAGTTTTATTTAACTTGCAAAAATTCTCAATTAACTACTGAACAACAAGAATATTTGAATTTGTTTAATAGTGAATTTGAGTTGTCTGATGAAATTAAATTATTTATTGTAGAAAAATATCCTTGGATGAATGTGAAAAGCTTAACAAATTGTGACAAAGTATTTATGATTAAGGATTTTTCTGATGCAATATCTGTATTAGGAGCTTCGTTTTCTTAAAATGAAAAATTCATTAAAGATATTGGTTTTTGTTTTTTTCTTAGTTTTAACTTTATTTTTTGTTAGTTCATATAAAGTTGGAGATGTAGTTGAAAAAAAGATATATTCTACTTTTTGTGGTACCACTTCTCCTATTATTGATTATATAAATGATCATGGAGGAACTTATTTTGGTGAGGAATTGGTTGTTGGACTTCCTTATTCCCCCTCTACTTCAGGTCATTTTTATATTAATCTTTCAGTGCTTAATCCTCCTGGTTGCTTCCATGGTTATGAATTAGCTGTTTGGGAAAAAATAGCTAAAGAAAATTCTCATTGTTTATTAAGTAATTATTGTGATATTTCAGAAGGATTAGTATGTGCTAGGTTATATTATGAGGTTGATTTTAGGAATAGTTTTCAACTCGATCGTGTTGCAAGAGCTTACTATATGACTACTGTAGAAACATGTCAAAAATGTAATCAAGAGATTGTTAGAAATGAAAAACAAATTGATTATGATGGAGTTAATGGAGTGATTAGAGTAGATATGTTAGTAAGTAGAAATAAGTGTGCTTTTAAAGATAAGATTTGTGCAAATGGTGAAAAGTTTGGTGATCCTTGTTTAGGTTTAGCTTGTCCAGAAATGCATTGTGAAATAAATGATAAAAATAGAGATGGAGATTTTGATGATGAATCTGATTATATTTGTGTTGCAGATGAAAAAGAAAAGAGTTTGAGTGAAGCTGTTTCAAAATATACTCTTGATGCAAAAGCTTTGGAGAAATTGTATGAAAAGGGCTGTTGTGATGATAAAGTCAACTATCAATCATGTTCTTCTGGAATACTTGGTAAAAAGAAGTGTTGTAGAATCGGGACAGAATGTTGTGATAACCGTTGCTGTTATGATTATCAAAATTGTATCTCTTATGGTCCTTTAGGATCATATAATTTCTGTACAGACAATATAACTATTTGTCCTCCAGAAAAACCAGTTCGATGTGATCCTGATCCAAGTCTTGCTAATACTCCCGATAGTAATTCGAGAAAACCAGTCTGTTGTAGAAGTGATCAGACTTGTTCTTATGCTATTTTAGAAACACCTCTTGGAGATAGAAAGATAGGAACCTGTGCACCCTTAACTGAATGTGAAAATCCTTGCGGAGTTGTAGCTGATGGCCAACCAAAAGTCTGTTGTAAACCTGATCAAGAATGCAATTCTATTTCGGGCGTTCCTTTTTGTCAGGCTAAAGATGATAAGTCATGTCCTTCTGACATACCTTTTGCTTGTACAAGTATTAATCCTAAAGGTCCTAAAGATATTAGAATCTGTTGTCTTCCAGGTAGTACTTGTGAGTATAATCCTGAAGATGATACTCCTTATTGCGGAAAACCAAAAAGTTAAAAGAATTATTTAGAAAAAAACGATTGAGTCAAAAATTTCATAAGCTCTTTCCATTAAGAAAACTTTGTCTTTTATCTCTAGATTATCTAATTTAATAAAAGGATAGTTTTCACTTGCCCATTTTATGTCATGTTCACTTAAACCTTCTGTTCTTGCATAATCGTTGAAGGCTTTAAGACATTTTATTTGTTCAGCTGTTAAATTGGATTCATCAAGTCTTCCGTATTTTTGTCTGTATTCTTTGTAAGCTTTTCTTTGCTTTTCAGTCATTTCTTGAGCATTATTCACTTTATTATTCAAAGTAGCACAGCTGTTAAGAACAAGTGCAGATAAACCAGCACCAGCACCAATTCCAAACTCTTTCAAAAATCCCCTTCTTGATATTTCTTTTTCCATGATTATCTTAAGTAGATTATGTATTTAAATCTTTCTATTTGTTGTTACTTAATAATAGTTATTTTTATTGGTGATTAAGCTTGGTTAAGCTGTTAAGGTGTAAATGAATCTTTGTACGATAATGCACTTTCCTCTTTTATTTTTTTACCATATTTAACTCTATAAATCTCTTGCATTATGAAAATTTTGTCATTTACTGGCCATTTTTTTGGATCAGAATCTTGACTTATAAAACTATAATTTTTATGAATCCATTTCATTTCTTTTTTTGAAAGTCCATTATTCTCTTTTAAATATTTGTTAAAATCATTAAAATATTCTATTTCTTCTTTTATTAAACTACTTTTATTTATTCTAGTATATCTTTTTAATACGCTTATTTTATCTTTTTCTGACAACTTAAAGTTATAACTATTTACTCTACTTCTAAAAAAATTTGTTTCTTTATTATTTGTTAAATTGTATTCATCTTTAATCCATGCTTCTTCAGGATATGATCCTAGAGGTATTGTTCTGCATCCACTAAAACAAGAAGATGAGAAAATTATTCCTGCTAAGGTTATTGATTCTAAAGTATTTCTTAATATTTTTTTTGGTTTGTTTTCAATCATAAACTTTTCTTGAATCGGTAACTATTTAAACTTTGCTTAAAAGCAAAGCTTATATACTAAGGTATAAGATTACTTTTTATGATAAATAAAAAAAATGCAAGTTTGATTAATATTATTGAAATTGAAAAAGCACCTTGTTGCTCACCAACAAATTCATTTAGTGTTTGGGTTCTTGATGAAAATGGGAAACCTTTACAGGAAGGTTTTGTATTTACTTCTTCATATAATATTTATGAATTAAATTCTAAGAAAAATTATATTTGTGAACTTTTTGAGGAATCAAGTCTAAACGGTAATTGTGATAAAAATAATAAGCATATTTTTGCTGTTGCTGATAATAAGGAAGAAGGTGAAAAAAAATTATATCAGAGAGCATATTATAGGGCTAATGAATTAGCCAATAAATACCGTGTTTCTGTTTTTGATTTTACAAGAAGGAACAAAAAGTAACTAAATAATTGATTCTAAAAGAATCAAAATCATTTCTTGTGCGATACATTCTAGGTTTTTTGATTTTTCTTTTATGAATATATTTAAAAACAATTAAGTTCTTTAATTTTTAACCCCGCATAGCTCAGTGGTTAGAGCGCCTGGCTGTAGACAATTGTCTAGGGTGGATTTTCCGTTTTGGAAATAAAATGAAACCTGATTAGAATAAATCCGTTAGGATTTAGCAGATCCCGGGAGATCCCCAGTTCAACTCTGGGTGCGGGGATATATACTTTCTAGATAAATATTAAAATTTTGTAGTTTAACTATAATTATGAAAACTATTTTTTCTTATTTTCTAATCTTTAATTTTTTTAGAACTCGAGGAATTAATCTTTTACTTTTTGCTTTTTCTTCTCTTGCTTTTTTCAGTTTTGCAATTTTTTTCAGTTTTGCAATTTTAGAATCTTTTGATTTTTTACTCGGATTTCTTCCATTAATAACCTTTCTTTTTTTATTCTTGAATTTAATCTGCTCTCTTTTTTTACTTTTCATTATTGACCTCTTTTTTAATTTAAGGATTAAATATTGCTGACATCTGGACTCGGTGAAGAAGTTCCTCAAGCAGGGGTTGACATCAATCTTAACCTACCAACAGCTTTAAAGGTTATCTCTTCGCTACATATGGAAGCTTAACAGGTATAGGTTTCGTAAGACGAGTTATAGTCCAGTCGTCATTATTAATAGCTGAATACCTGACAGAGGCTTGTATGCCAGCATCCTTTTCAGGACAACCGAAATGTCCTAGTCAGCTTATTTATATTATTATGTTTTCTACTTTATAAGTGTTTATTACTACTTTATAATTAAAATATTATTTTTTATTTAATCATAAAATTAGTATTGATTAGAATGTAGTACACTTAATTATTTTTTATATTTTGTTTTTAAAATGAACATCTAATTGTGGGAAAGGTATCTGAATGTTATTTTGTATTAATGCATTATAAATTTTTGTATTTGCTTCATCTATTGCATCACTTTTATTTTTTAGATGACTAAAATTAATATAAAAATAACCTTTAAACTTTAGATATGATTCATCCATTTCCATAAATCTAACAAAAGGTTGATGTGTTTTTAATGATCCTTTTATTGATATAAGTTCTTTTATTACTATCTTTTTAACTTTTTCAATTTCTGAACCATATCCAACATTAAAGGGGATAACTATTCTGATTATTGGTTCAGGTAGTGATGCATTTGTGATTTGATTATTAGCTATTTTATTATTTGGAATTATTATTGTTTCTTCATTTGATGTTCTTATCTTTGTACTTCTTAAACCAATTTTGATAATTCTTGCTTCTTTATTGTCTATGTATACTAAATCTCCTTCTTTGATTGTTTTGTCCATTACTATAGATATACCTGAAAATATGTTATCTAAAGTTGGTTGAAGTGCAAGTGCAACAGCTAAACCAGCAATTCCTAAACCTGCAAGGATTGGACCAACTTCTATTCCCCAAATATGTAAAATAAAAATAATGCTTATTCCAATTAAAGAAATTTGAATAATTCCATGAAGTATAGACATTAGATTATCATCGATACTTGTATTTGTTTTTTCAGTTATTCTTTTCCACCAATTTAATACAAATAGATCTAGTGTAATGAATAATAAATAATTTATCGTGATAAATGAAATTGAATAAATTAATTTATTAACTGTACTGCTAAATTCTGTTAAAACTGTTGATAATTCATTTATTGAAACCTGTATTATAAACATAAATATCAAAATCATAATTGGAAGAATAAAACGTCTTAATTTAGATTTTTGATAATATTCTTTCTTCTTATTTTTTATTCTAATTATTCTACTTAAAATTTTAGTTATTAAAATAATTAATAATAAAAGACCTCCCCCAATTATTAAAGCTCGTATATAAGGATTTGTTATATATTGATTAAATAGCATTTTGTTTTCTCTTTTTTTATGTAAATATACCCTTTGTTTGTTTTTAAATTATTTGTTTTATTAATCTTAAAGTAACTCAATATATTTAGGATTATGAACTTTAATTTTTTCATGATTATTTTTCATGATATCTTTTTTATAATAAGAACATTTAAAAAGATGATATATTTAAAAGAATTAACTTTGAATAAAGAGGTTGTAAGTCAGAAAATAAATGGCAAATAAAAACATTGACTATGAGGAAGATTTTGATGAAGATTCAGATCTTGATATGAAAGATCTGGATGTTGAAGAGGATGTTGATTTTCCTGTAGATCTAAGTGACATTGATTAACAATTAGTCTTTCTTTTTCTTTTTTTCTTTTTTATAAAATATAGCAGTATACTAAATTATTTAAATGAATTATATTTTAAGTTTTTATGTTAATTGGTTTAGTTGGAAAGCCTAATGTTGGTAAATCGACATTTTTTAAAGCAGCAACTCTTGCAAATGTTCTTATTGCAAATTACCCCTTTGCAACAATAAAACCTAATCATGGTATGGCTTATGTTAAAATTGATTGCATTGATAAAGAATTAAATACTCAATGTATGCCTCGTGCAGGATATTGTGTTAATCATCAAAGATTTGTTCCAGTTGATTTAATGGATGTTGCAGGTCTTGTTAAAGGTGCTAGTGAGGGAAAAGGACTTGGAAATCAGTTTTTAGATGATTTGAGGCAGGCAGATGTTTTTATACAAATTGTTGATGTTTCTGGAGAGACTGATGAAGAAGGAAAAACAACTTCAAATTATAATCCTGTACAAGATGTTGAAATGCTTGAAAATGAACTTGATTTGTGGTATACTGGAATATTAAAAAAAGTTTGGAAAACATTTTCAAGAACAGTTCAAAGCACTAATGAAAATTTTGCTTTAGCTATTGCAAAGCAATTTTCCGGATTGAATGTTCATGAAGAAGATGTTAAGAAAGTTATTTTGAAGCTGGGTTATGATGTTTCAAAACCAGCAAATTGGACAGATGAACAACTAATGGAATTTTCACATGAGTTAAGACATCATACAAAACCAATGATAATTGCTGCAAATAAAATTGATAGGCCTCATTCTAAAGAAAACTTAGAAAAATTAAAAGAAGAATATATTGATTTAATAATAACTCCTTGTAGTTCTGATTCTGAACTTGCATTAAGAGAAGCAAGTAAGGCTGGAATGATTGATTATATTCCTGGAGATAAAGAGTTTAAAATAATTAAAGAATTGAATGAGAAACAAAAAGAAGCTTTGGATACAATTAAGAAAAACGTTTTAGAGGTTTATGGTTCTACAGGTGTTCAGGATATTTTGAACAAAGCTGTTTTTGATTTACTTGGATATTTTGCTGTTTTTCCAGCAGGAGTTCACAAACTTGCAGATAGTAAAGGAAATATTCTTCCAGATTGTTTTTTAGTTCCACCAGGAACAACTGCTTTGGATTTTGCATTTAAACTTCATACAGATATTGGAAATAATTTTGTTAAAGCAGTTGATGTTAGGACAAAACAAGCTGTTGGTAAAGATCATAAGTTAAAGCATCGGGATGGTATAGAAATTCTAACGAGATAGAATTTCTAATTTTCGATTTAAGAGATTAAATTTAAAATATAGATATTTTAATAAGGTAAAATCTTTTAATCTTTTATTTGAGATAAATCTTATGTTTAAAATAATTATTAGAGAATATTATAAAAATTAAAATGTTAATAAAAGTAAAAGCAAAGCCAAATTCAAAAAAGCAAAGTGTTGAAACTGATGGAGAATATGTTGTTGTTTCTGTAAAAGAAGCTCCTGAAGATAACAAAGCAAATATTGCAGTTATAAAAACACTTGCAAAATACTATAATGTAGAACAAAAAAGTATAAAAATCAAATCTGGTTTGAGAAACAAGATTAAACTGATTGAAATTGCAGTTAATTAAAATTAATAAAAAAGAGACAAGATGGTTAGGATAATAAATATTAGAGTAAGAAGAGGAGATATGAAAAGAAGTATTGAAAATTTTGGATCTGGAAGATTTCTTGTAAGAGTTGGTGGAAAAACAAATGAAGAAATAAATAAAGAAGTTGTTGAGATGCTTTCAAGATATTTAGGGCATCCAATGAATAGAATTGAGTTAATTGGTGGTTCTGAAGCTGAAGATAAAGTTTTTCAACTTGTTTAGTGTTCTTGTAGATTAATTAATTTAATTGTTTATATTGATGTTTAATTAAAAGAGGTAAAAATGGCAATAAAATATCAATTTGATTCAGAATTACAAATAAGAGCAGAAGAAATTTCAAAAGTTTTGTTTCCACATGTAAAACTTGATAGAGTGAAATGTTTTAGAAGTAAAGGAAGTGGTGCAAGAAGAACGATTGCAAGATGCCATACAATTGGAAAGCTAATGCAAAAGACAATTGGATGTGAAGCTCATTATGCTCTTGAATTTATTTCAGAAAGATTTGATAAAATGTCTTATGAAGAACAAACTAAAGTTATAATCCATGAACTTATGCATATTCCCTTTTCGTTTGGGGGTGGATTTAAACATCATGATTGGGTTTGTGACAAAAATATAAATGTAATGTACAAACAGTTTCTGAATTCAAAGTCTAATTTAAATAATTCGAATTTTACTAATACTTTTAACAATGAAAATAGAAATAAGTCTTGGTGGTAAGAGAATAATTCTTAATAGTATTAAAAAAACAAATTTTTTTAGTAAATTTTCTGGTTTAATGTTTAGAAGAAAAGAGAAATCTAATGTTTTATTGTTTGAAACTGGAAAAAGAATTTCAATTCATTCTTTTTTTGTTTTTTTTGAGTTTGTTTGTTTATGGTTAGATAATGAAAATAACGTCCTGGAATGGAAGATTATAAAACCTTTTTCTGTCAGAGAAATTTCAAATTATAAATTCACAAAAATTATTGAAATTCCTATTAACAGAAAATGCAATGAATTAGTTAATCTTATCGTCGGAGAAAGGTTTAAAAAGGAAAACCATCTATAATATATATAATCTTAATAAAAAAGGAGGTAATCATGGGAACTGTATTAGTAAAAAACGCTGTTAAAAGAAAGCCAGGATATCTTTACTATGTTGATGGTAAAGGAAATGTATGTGAAGCAAAAATGGCTAGAGGCGGAAGAAAAAAGAAAAAGAGATAAATTCTCTTTAAACTTTATTTTTTAAATATTTTTTATTTACTATTTCTATTTATTTTTTATTTAATCATTTATTTCAAATAGATGTAAATTTTTTACAGAAACCTTTTTTTCTAACATTTCTCCTTTTTCTACGTCAATTCTCTCATTAGCTTTTGTTAAACATCCAGAATTTGAATGAGTATAAACTTTGTTTGAGATTGGTTTTAATCCTGCACTTAAAGTATAAATAATTTCATGATGTAGTGTATTGTTAAGGGAGTTACCACAACCATAACATGTTGCTTCTTTTTTTACTTGATTATATTTTAAATTAATTGCCATAATTTTTTAGGATTAGAGTAGTTTATAAACTTTTCGGTTGTTATTATTAATGAGTAGTTACTAAAATTTGTTAAATGATAATTTTTTGAAATAGTTTTAAAAAATATATTTCTATTGATTATTTATGTCAGTAATATTAGGTATTGAATCAACAGCACATACATTTGGAATTGGAATTGTAAAAGATGGTAAAATTTTAGCTAATGTTAAAGAAACTTATACAACCGAAAAAGGAGGAATAATTCCTGTTGAGTCTGCAAAGCATCATGAAAAATTTTGTAAATTACTTTTGAAAAAAGCTTTTGATGAATGTGGAATGAGTTTTGAAAATGTTAATGCAATTGCATTTTCTCAGGCACCAGGTCTTGCTCCATGTTTGCTTGTTGGTTTAAGATTTGCAAAGAAAATTTCTAAAGAAAATAATATTCCTCTTGTTCCAGTAAATCATTGCGTTGCTCATCTTGAAATTGGAAGAATTACTGGTGCAAAAGATCCAGTAATGTTATATGCTTCTGGAGCAAACACACAAATAATTGCTTATGCATCTGAAAAATATAGAGTATTTGGAGAAACATTAGATATTGGTATTGGAAATTTTATTGATACATTTGCAAGATATACTGGATTAGGTTTTCCAGGAGGACCAAAAGTTGCTGAACTTGCTTTGAAATCAAATTCTGAAAAATACATTGAGCTTCCGTATTCGATTAAAGGAATGGATGTTGCTTTTTCTGGAATGTTAACTAAATTAAGACAACTATTTGAAAGAAAACAAGCTACAATTGAGGATCTTTCTTATTCACTTCAAGAAACTGCATTTGCAATGCTTGTTGAAGCAAGTGAGAGAGCACTTGCACATACTGGGAAAAAAGAGTTGTTGCTTGGAGGAGGGGTTGCATGCAATAAAAGACTTCAAGAGATGTGTAGAATAATGTGTGAGGAAAGAGGATGCAAGTTTTTTGTTCCTCCAAATTCTTTGCTTGTTGATAATGGTGCAATGATTGCTTATCTTGGAGAAATACAATTTAAGTCTGGAATAAAATTTTCTGGAAAAGAAGCTGACAAACTTGACATAAATCCAAGGCAAAGAACTGATCACATCAAAGTTACTTGGAGGTAACTTCGTGGCCTAAAAATCTTAGAGAATTAAAAAGATTTTAAAGATTGGATGTTAAATGGAATTAAAAATATAATTATCTTTAAATATAACTTATTTTAATGAATTTGATGGCTTATCAAGTTTCTATTGAATATGATGGATCTTTAGAAAATTTTAGTATGCTTTCTCGTGTTACAATGACCATTTTAGAATTAATAACTTTAAATGAACGTGAGTTATTAACTGATATGACTGAAAAAGGTTACGGAACAGATAAATATTTACTTTATCGAATTACGAAAAAAGAAAAAGCTGAAAAGTTTAGAAGAAAAATTATAGAAAAAGGATTAGCTGAAGTTGTTTATGTTGATGAGATTTGACTAACGTAACGGAATATCTTTCACTTTTAACCAAGCTTCTAAATCTTTTCTTCTTTGATTATTAATTAATTGGTTTATTGCAAAATTATTTGCATCAGTAGTTAACTCACCCAATTGTTTGCATTTTTTATATAGAAATTTAACAAAATGGTCTTCAGTTGAATTAATTGTTTCTTCTATACCACTTAAGTTATTTATAATTGTGCTTCTGTAAACAAATATGTCTATAAAACTTAAATTTGGATAGTTATTTTTATTTGCATTTCTATGATTTATTACCTCTAAAATGTTTTCATGCACGGTTATTTTTCCTTGAGCTAATAACTTTTTTATCCTTTTTTCAAGAAGTTTATCAAATCTATGATACTTATTTTTTGTTGATTCTGCATATTCAAATGCTTCGCTTATTCTTTGTTCTGGAATATATTCCATATTTTTTTATATTGTTTTTATTATATAAATATTTAGATAGAAATTAATTTAAACTAATTATTTCTTAAGTATATATGGTATTTTGTAAAAAAAAGAATAAAAATGTAGAGAGTAATTGTGGTCATGGATGCAAAGCAGCAGGTTGCGGTGGAGCACTTTATGGACTTGGTTTTGTTGGAGCATTGATTTACTATGTTTCAAATGCAACAAGTTTTTGGGTTGGTGTTCTTGGAATTTTGAAAGCAATTGTCTGGCCAGCATTTTTAGTTTTTCATCTTTTGAAATTTATAGGTGCTTAGTTTATAAGAAAGATTTATAAAGCTACTTTTGTAATAAATTTTACCGATGAGGTATTAAATAAATATACGGAGGCCAAATGGACTTCTATACAATTGTTGAAAAAGCAAGAAAAACCGGAAAAATCGAAAAAGGAACTAATGAAGTTACAAAAGCAATCGAAAGAGGAACAGCTAAACTTGTAGTTGTTGCATCTGATGTTTCACCTAAGGAGATTATTCATCATTTGTCTATTCTTTGTAAGGAAAAAGGAATAAAATATGGTGAAGTTGATAATAAACAAAAATTAGGGATTTCTGCAGGACTTCCAGTAGCTTGTTCATCTGTAGCAATTATTACATCAGGGGATGCTGAAAAAGATATTGCTGCTTTGAAATAAATCATTAAACTTTATTTGATTTAATTAAAATGCCACCAAAACAAGAACAACAACAGCAAAAGAAAAAAGTATTTACAATTACATCTGGAGAAGCAGTTCCAGGAGTAGTTGAAGAAATAATTGGAAGAACAGGATTTAGAGGAGAAATTACTCAAGTTAAAGTTAAAGTTATGGAAGGAAGAAATAAAGGAAGATCAATGAGAAGAAATGTAAAAGGACCTATTCGATTAAGAGATGTTTTAATGTTAAGAGAAACTGAAGTTGAAGCAAGAAAAATAAAGAGCAAAGTTACAAGAGGAGCATATACATAAAATGGTAAAATCAATGCCAAGACCAAAAAAAGGTTATAAACCTATTTTAGAATTATGTGAAGATGTTTTAAATTCGGGGAGTTTTTATTGTGAATGTAATCATGAGATTTCAGGTATGATAACTAATTATCTTAGAAATTCAGGATTTGATGTTTATTCAGATTTAATTAAAGGAAAAGGTTATCAAGTAAACTTTGTAAGAGATTATAATATTTCGCCAGGTAAAAAATATCAAAGAGTAGTTGAAAAATTTGAAGATGCTATTTTAACTGGTACTTTGAGGGTTAATACACTTATATTGGAGGATAATTCTTTAGATATTAAGAGTGTTAGAAATGCATTAGGAAATTTAGGTTATACTCCTTGTATTAATCCTGCTGGACAAAATTCTCATGAAATTCATTTTTATAAAAGTTTTATAGATTTAGGAGGGAACAAATAATGCCTGCATGTTCATATTGTAAAAGGCATTATGATATTCCAAGAGGATTGACTTTTGTATTGTCAAATGGAGATATTTTATACTTTTGTTCTGGAAAGTGTAAGAAAAACTTTGATATGGGAAGAAAATCAGAGAAAAGAAATTGGATAATTAAAGAAGACAAAAAACACAAACCTGAAAAAGTTGAAGAACAATAAATTTTAATTCTCGACGTTATTCTTTAGCATTTTATCGACGGAAAATGCTGTTTTTGACATAGAAAGCTTTTTAAAGCAAGTTTGCCTTTTTGTAAGTAGTAAGAGGGTGAAAATTAAGTAAAAACTAAATTATTCCTCTTTCTGCATAATTTTAACATGGCACAAGAAAAAGATAATTATGATGCATCAAGTATCAAAGTTCTTGAAGGTCTTGAAGGTGTAAGAAAAAGACCTGCAATGTATATTGGAAGTACTGGAAAAGAAGGTTTACATCATTTGGTTTATGAGATTGTTGATAATTCTGTTGATGAGTGTTTAGCAGGAATTTGTTCAACTATAAGAGTTAGTTTAAATAAAGATGGTAGTGTGACTGTTGAAGATAATGGAAGAGGTATGCCTGTAGATATTCATCCAATTTATAAAAAACCTGCTATGGAAATTATTGTTACTAAGCTTCATGCTGGAGGAAAGTTTGATAGAAAGGCTTATGCTGTTTCTGGAGGCCTTCATGGTGTTGGTATTTCAGTTGTGGCTGCACTTTCTAAGAAAATGACTGTAGAGGTTAAGAAAGATGGAAAAATTCATGCTCAGAGCTACCAAATCGGAAATCCGCTCGATTCTGTAAAGGTTATTGGAAGTTGTGAGAAAGCCTTGACTGGAACAAAAGTAACTTTTTTACCTGATGAAACAATTTTTTCTGTTACTAAGTTTGATTTTAATACTCTTATGACTAGATTTAGAGAAATATGTTTTTTGAATGCAGGTCTTAAAATAATTTTTACTGATGAAAATTCTGATAAAAAAGAAGAATTTCATTATGCTGGTGGTTTAATAGAATTTGTTAAATGGTTAGATCGAGCAAGAAATTCTTTACATAAACCAGTATATTTTAAAAAATCTGCCGAAGATACTGTTGTTGAAGTTTCTTTTGAATATAATGAAGGTTATACTGAAAATATTTTTGGTTTTGTAAATACTATTAATACTATTGAAGGTGGAACTCATGTTTCAGGTTTTAAAACAGCGTTAACAAGAGCAATAAATGATTATGCAACCAAAAAAGGAATTTTAAAAAATGGAGAAAAATTAGAAGGAGATGATGTTAGAGAAGGATTAACTGCAATTATTTCTTTAAGATTAAAAGAACCTCAGTTTGAAGGACAGACAAAAACAAAACTTGGAAATTCAGAAATTAAAGGTTTAGTTGATTCAGTTGTTTCAACTGCTCTTACAGAATTTTTTGAAGAAAATCCTTCAATTGCTAGCAAGATTGGTCAAAAAGCAAGTGCTGCACTTAAAGCGAGACAGGCTGCACAGAAAGCAAAAGAGCTTGTTAGAAGAAAAAATGCATTAGGTATGGGTGGACTTCCTGGAAAATTAGCTGATTGTTCTAGCAAAAAAAGAGAAGAAACAGAGTTGTATCTCGTAGAGGGAGAAAGTGCAGGTGGAACTGCTAAAGGTGCAAGAGATAAAGAGTTTCAAGCAATTCTTCCATTAAGAGGAAAAATTTTGAATGTTGAAAAATCGAATTCAGTTAAGGCACTTTCGTCTGAACAAATTGCAAATTTAGTAACTGCAATTGGAACAGGAGTTGGAGAAGCTTTTGATATTGATAAATTGAGATACCATAAGATAATTGTTATGGCTGATGCAGATGTTGATGGACAACATATTAAGACTTTATTATTAACTTTCTTTTATAGATATATGCCTCAGTTAATTGAATCAGGACATATTTTTGTTGCTGTTGCTCCTTTATTTAAAATAAGAAAAGGACAACAAGATTATTATGTTTATTCAGATGAAGAATTGAAGAAGACTTTAGATAAACTTAGTGGAAAGAATGAAGTTAATAGATTTAAAGGTCTTGGTGAAATGAATGATGAACAATTATGGGATACAACAATGAATCCTAAAACAAGAATATTAAAACAAGTTTTTGTTGAAGATGCAATTGAAGCTGATGAAACATTTAGTATCTTAATGGGTGATTCAGTTGAACCAAGAAGAAGATTCATTGAAGAAAATAGTAAGGAGGCTGAGTTAGATCTTTAGTGAATGACACCTGCGGTTTCTTACCGCACTACTTTCTCTTATTAACTTAAACAAAAATGACACCAGAAGAAAAATCAGAAGCTGAACAACGAAGAGAAAAACTTAAGAAAAATATTGAAGCAAAAGAGTTAGTTGAAGCTGAAATATCTGGTGAAATGAGAAAGGCTTATATTAATTATGCAATGAGTGTTATTGTTGCAAGAGCTTTGCCTGCTGCTGAAGATGGTTTGAAACCAGTTCATAGAAGAATTTTGTGGGCAATGAATGAGATTGGACTTCAAGCTAATAAACCAACAAAAAAATCTGCAAGAATTGTTGGAGATGTTCTTGGTAAATATCATCCTCATGGAGATGTTGCTGTTTATGATTCTTTAGTTAGAATGGCTCAACCATTTTCTTTAAGATATCCTTTAGTTAAAGGTCAAGGAAATTTTGGTTGTTTTACAGCAGATACAAAAGTTAAACTTGTTAGTGGAAGAGATTTATCTTTTTCAGAATTAATTGAAGAACATCAACAAGGAAAGAGAAATTTTACATTTACTGTTGATGATGGGAAAATAAAGATAGCTGAAATAAAAAATCCAAGATTAACAAGAGAAAATGCAGAGATTATGAAAGTTATTTTAGATAATGGTGAAGAGATAAAATGTACACTTAATCATAAGTTTATGTTAAAAGATGGAAGTTATAAAGAAGCTAATGAATTAGAATCTGGAGATTCTTTAATGCCGGCTTATTTTAGACTTTCTACAAAACAAGATGATTCAAAAGCTATTGGTTATACAATGGTTTTACAGCCAAATTCTGATTCATGGAATTTTGTTCATATTTTGTCTGATGAGTGGAATATAAACAATGGAGTTTATACAAATTCTGCAGGAAGAGTAAGACATCATGTGAATTTTAATAAGTTAAATAATAATCCTGATAATATCCGAAGAATGAACTGGAAGGATCATTGGCAAACACATTATGATTTTATTTCTACTAAGCATAAAATTGATCCAGAATATAGATTTAAACTAGATGAAGGAAGAAAAAAGTTTTGGGATAATCCAGAAAATAGAGAAATTTATTCTAAAAGAATGAGTCAGAGAAATTTTGCAAACTGGAAAAATGAAGAATATAGAAATGAAATGACTTTAACTTTAAGTGAAGTAAATAAAACATACTTGAAAGAACATCCTGAAAGAGTTGAAGAAATAAGTAAAACTGCTTCAATAACTATGAAAAGATTATGGCAAATTCCTGAATATAAGCAGTTGTTTCATGATAAAATTGTTACAAATAATAAGAAAAGAGAAACAAATTTAACTGGAAAGAAAAAGTTTGTTAAAATTTGTGATTATTTATTAAAAAATAATTTAGAATTAAATCAAGAAAATTTTGAAAAAGTTAGAAAAGAAGTTTTTGGTACAAAAAGCTTTACCTCTTGGGATTTAGGAGTTAAGAAGTATTTTGAGAATGATAAAAATTTAATTTTATGTGAAATTAACGGTAATCATAAAGTTGTTTCAACTGAACTATTACATGAGTTTGTTGATGTTTATGATATAACAATAGATAAGACACATAATTTTGCTCTTGCCTCTGGAGTTTTTGTTCATAATTCAATGGATGGTGATCCTCCAGCAGCTATGAGGTATACTGAAGCTAAAATGGAAAAAATTTCTGAAGAATTATTAGAAGATATTGAAAAGAAAACTGTAAAAATGCTTTCTAATTTTGATAATACTCTTGATGAACCTGAATTACTTCCAGGTAAAGTTCCTAATTTGTTAATTAATGGAGCATCAGGAATTGCTGTTGGTATGGCTACAAATATGCCTCCACATAATTTAACAGATGTTTGTGATGCTATTATAAGATATATTGAAGATCCTGAAGTTAAAATTGAAGAATTGATTAAAATTGTTAAAGCTCCTGATTTTCCAACAGGCGGTTATGTTTCTGGTGAAATGAAAAATATGTATCTAACTGGAAGAGGAAAGATGGTTGTTAGAGGAAGAACAAAGATTGATGACTCGGGGAATAAACCAAAAATAATCATTTCTGAGATTCCTTATATGGTTAATAAAGCAACACTTATTGAAGATATTGCTAATCTTGTAAAAGATAAAAAACTTCCAGATATTTCAGATATAAGAGATGAATCTGCAAAGGGAAAAGTAAGAGTTGTTATTGAATTACGAAAAGAATCTGATCCTAAATTTACATTAAATAGACTATTTAAGTTTACAAGATTACAAGACCGGTTTGATGCAATTATGCTTGCTTTAGTTAATGGTCAGCCTAAATTATTGAATTTGAAACAACTTATAGAATGTTATGTTAATCATAGAAGAAAAGTTATAAGGAAAAGATCTGAATTTGATTTGAATAAAGCAGAGGATAGACTTCATATTGTTTTAGGGTTATTAATTGCACAGAAGAATATTGATGAAATAATTCATTTAATTAAAAAATCAAAAGCAACTGCAGAAGCTTCACAAGCTTTACAAACTAAATACGGTCTTTCACAAAAACAAGCTCAAGCTATTCTTGAGATAAGATTACAACAGTTAACTTCTCTTGAACTTGAAAAATTGAAAAAAGAAGAGACTGATTTGAATGAACTAATTTTTGAATTGAAAAAAATACTTGGCGATGAAAAAGAAATTTTGAAAATAATTAAGAAAGAGTTAAATGAGATAAAGAAAAATTATGGTGATGAAAGAAAAACTACAATACTTGAAACAGTAAAGGAATTTGAAGAAAAAGACCTTGTAAGTAAAGAAGATGCTGTTATTACAGTAACTGATAAAGGTTATATAAAAAGAATGCCTTTCAAAGCTTATCATGAGCAAAAAAGAGGCGGAAAAGGAATTATTGGAACTGAACTTTCAACTGATGATTTTGTAAAACAAATAATTAGTTGTTCAACACATGATTATTTATTATTATTTACTAAACGAGGAAGAATGTTTTGGCTTAAAGCTTATAAAGTTCCTGAAACGCAAAGATATGGAAAAGGACAAGCAGTCATTAATCTATTGAATATTAAAGATGATTTTGTTACAAATATTATCTCAGTTAAAGATTTTAAAGGATATTTGTTTATGGTTACAAAGAATGGACAAGTTAAAAAAATTGATTTGAAATTATTTGCAAAGCCAAGATCTGGAGGTATAAGAATAATTAATCTTCCTTTGGACAATTCAGATAGTGTTGTTGATGTAAGAGTTATTTCAGAAAAACAAGAAGTAATGCTTATGACTGCAGAAGGACAGGCAATTAGATTTAATTCAGATGAAGTAAGATCAATGGGAAGAGCAAGTTATGGTGTTGCTGGAATTAAACTTGAAAAAGATTATGTTGTGAGTATGGAGGTTGTTCCTATTGAAAAAACAAAAGAAACAATTATGACTGTTACTGAAAAAGGATATGGAAAAAGAAGTGAAATTGAAGATTATAGATTAACTGGAAGAGCAGGAAAAGGTGTAATCAATGTTAAAGTTACAGATAAAACTGGAAAGGTTATTAGAACAATTGCAGTTGAAGAAAGAGATACGATTGTTGTAACAACAAAGAAAGGAATTGTAATAAGAACTCCTATAAAATCAATAAGGGTTATGGGTAGAGCAACTCAAGGCGTTAGAGTGATAAATTTGAAAGAAGGAGATAAAGTTGGAGATGTTACAAAGCTTGTTGAAGGTGAGAATGAAGACGGAACTATTCAGGAAAAGTTATGATAAATTAATCTGTTTTAAATTGTTTAAATGCTTATAAATCATCTTTTCTTTTTTATAACATGATAAGTATAGTTATTATAACAAAAAATGAGGAAAAATACCTTCCTAAGCTTTTGAATTCTATTAAAAAGCAGAATTTTAAAGATTATGAAATAATTGTTTCAGATGCGAGTTCAACAGATAACACTCGTGAAATTGCAAGATTTTATGGTTGTAAAGTTATTGATGGTGGTTTACCAAGTGTTGGGAGAAATAGTGGTGCAAGAGTAGCAAGTGGAGATGTTTTAATGTTTTTGGATGCAGATGGAATTATTCCAAAAGATTTTTTGAAAAAATCTTTTGAGGAGTTTAAAAGAAGAAGACTGTCTTGTGCAAGTTGTTTTTATATTCCAATTGAAAATAGAGTTGTTGATAGAATGCTTTATTTGATTTATAGTATATTAACTTTGGTACTTCAATATATTTCACCTCATGCTGGAGGATATTGTATAATTGTTAGAAAAAATGTTTTTGAACGTGTAAAAGGATTTGATGAAAATTTACCTATTTCTGAAGATCATCATTTTGCTAAGAAATGTTCAAAGGTTGGAAAGTTTAGAGTTTTATTATCAAGTTATGTTATGGGAGATATGAGAAAATTCAAAACAGAGGGCAGGTTAAGTATATTTGTTAAATATCTTTATTATGGAATTTATAGAATATATTTTGGTGATAGTAAAAAGCCGGTTATTAGCTATAATTTACATGGAGGGGTAAAAATAAAAAGGGGAAATTCTTCATATTTATATGAAAAAACTGAATATACTTCTCGTTTGTGATGCAATAATTCAACAAACTGGAGGTTCCTTTATTTCAACTTTAAGATTTGCTGAACTTTTACATAAGAAAGGACATAAAGTAATCATTCTTGCTGCAAAATATCCTAAAACAAAAAAGATTGAATATTATAATGGAATAAAAGTTTATAGAGCATCTCCTGCTTTTTGCGTTCCAAAATTTGAAAAGAGAATTGCTTTTGCTATTCCTTCTTCAAGAACGATTAAAAAAATTATTAAAAAAGAAGATATAAATGTTGTTCATGTAACTTTGCCAACTCCTTTAACTCTTGCTGCAATCAAGGCTGCAAAATCTTTAAGTATTAAGGTAGTAACTCATTCTCATGCTCAACCAGAAAACGTATTTTTACATGCACCAAAATTTTTGCAAATTAAGTTTATAAATGATTTGTTTTATAAATATTTAATTTGGATTTATAAAAAAGGAGATATTATTCTTTGTCCATCTAAATTTGCTGAAAGTCTTATAAAAAGATATGATTCTAATTTAAAAACAAAAGTAATTAGTAATGGTGTTGATTTAACTAAATTTAAGAAAATTAATTTTTTAAAATTTATAGAAAAATATAAGTTATCTAAGAAAGATAAAAGAATAATTTTTGTTGGAAGACTTCATCCTGAAAAGAGTGTTGAAACACTTATAAAATCAGTACCTTATATTATTGAAAAATATAATAATTTTCATGTAGATATTGTTGGTGGTGGTTATATGTATGATGAATTAAAAAATTTAATAAAAGAACTTAAAGTTGAAAAATATGTTACTCTTTTTGGAAGAGTTTCTGATGAAGATTTAATTATGGCATTAAATGCAAGTGATATTTTTGTGCTGCCTTCTATGGCTGAACTTGAAGGAATGGTTGTTTTAGAAGCAATGGCTTGTGGAAAACCAATAGTAATTGCTAATTCTCCTGAAAGCGCTTCTAGATTTTTTGTTGAAGATAATGGATTCTTGTTCAAACCAAAAGATTATAAAGATCTTGCAGATAAACTTTTGAAATTATTGTTGGATGAAAAGTTATTAAAAAAAATGAGTGATGCAAGTTTGAGAATTATAAAAAAATATGATATAAATAAAAGCGTGTGTGATCTAGAAAAAATTTATTCTAGTTAATATGGAAGAGTATTATTTCAGAAAGAAGAGAAAAATTTTCTATAAGACTAATAAAATTGATATAAAAAGAAGAACTATTGTTTTTATTCATGGTCTTAGTGGTAGTTCTTCCGCTTGGATAAACTATGAAAAACATTTTGAAAAAAAATTTAATGTGATCTCTTTTGATTTAAGAGGTCATGGCAAATCATTTAGGCCTAAAGTTAAAGAAGAATATAAACTTAATAAATTTGCTGAAGACTTATTTTATCTTTTGAAATATCTTAAAATTAATCAAGCTATTTTAGTAAGTCATTCAATGGGTGTTTTGGTTGCAATTGATTTTATAGAAAAGTATCCTAAATTTGTTGAATCAGCTGTTTTTATAAGCCCAAGTTATAATCCTTCAAAAAGAAAAATAACTAAATTTGTTATTTCTATGTTGAAACCAGTTAATTGGATAGTTCCGTATAATGAAAAGATAGGTAGACATTTAGACTATTCAAAATATAAAAATACTGGCGATTGGAATCTAAGAAGAATGAAAGCAGATATTAAAAATACAGGTCTTAAAAGTGTTATTATTTCTACAATTGAATCATATAAGTTTAATGGTAAGAAAACCTTGAAAAAAATTAATTTTCCTGTTTTAATTGTTCATGGAAAAAAAGATACAATTTTTCCATTAAAAGATTCATTAGATATGTCTCAGATGATTAAAGGATCTAAACTTGTGATGTTTGATAAAGCAAATCATATAATTGTTCTTAATTGTTTTAATGATCTTACTAAATCTATTGAAGAATTTTTAGATAAAAATTAAATTATTTTTTATTTTTTGAAAATAATAAAAATATTATTAAATAGATTGCTATCATTGTAATACTTGCAATAATAAAAATTAAATTACTTGATTTAATTAAGGGTATAAATAAATCTATATCAAGAATATTAAAGAAGTTAATTGTTTGATAATCTCCAGAAATTAAAGTGTAAATCAGAATTAAAATTACGTGAATTATTGCTGATAAAAGAAATAACTTAAGCAAAGAGTCCAAATATCTATTTTTTACAATATTTATCATTTTTTATATAGTTTTATCTAATTTATATAATTTGTCCTTAAAATCAAGTTTCAGATATTTTCTTATTTTTTTAGATATTAGCGGAATAATTATTATAAGACTAAGAGCTATGGATGCAATTATTGATTCAAACGAACCAATAGAATTAAGACTTTTTATAAAATAAATTGATATTAATATTCCAGGTAATAATCCTATTGAAGTTGCTAAAACATAATCTTTTAGTTTTATTTTAGATAAACCCGAAGCAAAATTTACAAGTTCAAAAGGTATTAATATTATTAGTCTTATTAAAAGAATTGATGTAAAACCATTACTTTCAATTCTTGACTTATATCTATTTATAGAATTCATTTTAATCATTTTTGAGTCTACAAATTCTTTTCCTAAAAATCTTATAAAAATAAAGCATATAACTGAACCAGTAACTAGTCCAATATAAGTTACAATAACTGCTGAAAGATAATCTAATAACAAAGCTGAGATTATTAAAGGGATTAATGATGGAAAACCTATTGATGCACTGATTATTGTAAACAAAAAAAGAATTATTCCAAGTGAACTTTCTAATGTTTTAAAATAATTTAAAAATGAACTAATGTTAAAATCTGATCTTATAAATATAATAAAAAACGTTATAGGAACTAATATGAATAAAAATAAAGTTATATTTTTTATTATTGATTTTATTTTTTTCCTTTCCATTAAAATTAGTTACACCTTTTTTTAATTAACTCTTCTTTTTTATTTTATTGTTTTTTTCGTTATTATCTTTAATAATTTTTTGTTTTATTTCTTTAAATCCAGTATATTTCCATAATGCTTTTGGAATTTTTATTGAACCATCTTTTTGTTGATTGTTTTCTAGAATAGTTACTAGTATTCTTGAAGTTGCTAATGCAGTATCATTTAGTGTATGAACAACTTGTTTTTCTCCATTTTTTCTTATCACTTTAATGTTTAATTTTCTTGCTTGATAGTCTGTGCAGTTTGATAGAGACATTACTTCTCCATATTCTTTTATTGTTGGTCTCCAAACTTCTAAATCTGCACTTCTATGTTTCCAGGTAGCTAAGTCTCCTGTGCAAATTTCTATAATTCTATATGGAAGTTCTAATGCTTTTAGTATTTCTTCTGAATTTTTTGAAAGTTCATCATAGAATTTTTCAGATTCTTCTGGAAGACAGAAAATAAATTGCTCAACTTTATTGAATTGGTGTGTTCTCCATAGTCCTTTTTCATTTATTCCATGACTTCCTATTTCTTGTCTGAAACACATGGAATAAGAGAAATATTTTTTCGGAAGTTCGTTTTCTTGAAATGTTTTTCCAGTGTGAATCGCTAACAAAGAATGCTCTGCTGTTCCGATCATTGCTAAATCTGTGTCTTTAACTTCATAAATTGAGCTTGCAAAACTTTGTGAATCTCCTGAAGCAGCTAATAATTCTTTTTTTATCATTAAAGGGGTTTCAATGTATTCATAACCTTTGCTTTTCATGAAATCAATTGTAAATCTTATTAATGCTTGATTTAGATAGGCAAGTTCATTTTTTATATAATAAAATCCGTTTCCAGAGGTTCTTGCTGAAGAATCAAAGTCTGCTATTTTAAGTGATTCTGCTAGTTCAACATGATTTTTTATAGGAAAATTAAATTTAGGTATTTTTCCTCCCTTTTTTATTTCAACATTTTCTGATGAGTCTTTTCCAATTGGGGTTTTTGATGAGATAATATTCGGCATTGAAGAAAGCATTTTGTCCATTTCTGATTTTAGTCTTTCTTCTTTTGCTTCTATGTCAAGTATTTTTTGAGGAATTTCTTTTGCTTCTTTTAATAGTTTTTCTAGAAGATGTTTGTCATTTGCTTTTTTTGCAAGGTTTACTTCTTGAGAAACTTTGTTTCTTTTTGCTCTTAAATTATCTGCCTCTTTTTTACAAATTCTCCATTCTTTATCGAGTTCAAGAGCAATATCTACTTGTTTGGGATCTTTTCCTGCTTTTGTTTGATTTTTTTTTACAACTTCTGGATTTTCTCTTAAAAGATTTATGTCTAGCATGTTAAATTATAGCTGACTTATTATTTAAAGGTTTTTAAGAAGTTTTTGATAAATTTTTGTTTATTTTTAGTCCTAAAAAATTTGTTACCTTTAATTTGAGAAAAATTGAAAACTCTTTTTTGAGGTATTCAAAAAGCTATCTTTGTGTGTTTCTCAAAAAATTAAGTAAATAATTATATCATAAATATTTTGGTTTTTAGGATTAAAAAACTTTATAAACATTTAGTTTATACAAATTTTATGGAATCTGATAGATTTGAAAGAATAAATGTTGAAAAACCTCAATTAAAAGTTGAAGATGGATATACAATTACTGAAGCAATTGTAGGTCTTAATTTAGGTTTGTGTGCAAGACCTTGTTGTTTAATAAGTAAAGAATCTTTGAATTATGCGAGAGATATTTTTTTAGAATACGAAGGTAATAAAGTAAATGCTAAGAGTATAATGTCTCTTTTAACTCTTGGAGCTGCTGTTGGAACTAAAATTCAGATATTTGTTGAGGGTGATGATAATTTAGCTGAAGAAATGACTCTTAAATTATATTCTGGTCTTACAACTAAAGCTGATATTTATCCTTGTTTTTATAGATTTAAAAAATAAACTTAAAAAATAGCTAAAAACATACTTTTATATTGTGTTTATTTTTATGATTTTCATCACCTCACATGGCTGAGGTGATTGGGCAGCTGACACGCGGCGTTGGCTGCCCGCTTTTTTATATTGTGTTTTTCGTAAAACTTGGTAAAAAACAATAAAAAGGTTTTTAAAGCAAGTTTTACCATAAGTATTATACTTAGTGAGAGTATACTATCTATAATTGAATGGTAGTATAGGAGAACCCTAAGTGTTTAAGCGTTTAATCGTTTGTTAGATAAAATGGCAATTGTGAGAATAAAACTAAGCAGTGTTGACATAACTCAACTGAATGAAATATCTAATCTAATCAGAGATATTGCATCAAAAGCAGGAGTTAATGCTAAAGGTCCGATACCTTTACCAACAAAAAGATTAAAAGTTACTACGAGAAAATCTCCGTGTGGTAGTGGTTCTGCAACATTTGATAGATTTGAAATGAGAATTCATAAAAGAATAATTGATTTACCTTCTAATGATAAAGTTTTACATTCTATTATGAGACTTAATATTCCTAGAAGTGTTAATATTAAAATTGAGATGAAAAGTTAGTTATTATTCTATACATATATTTTTTTAAACATTTTTATTTAATATTTTTTATGCAAACTAAAAAACCTCTTTTTATAACATTTGAAGGATGTAGTGGTGTTGGAAAAACAACACAATCAAAACTTTTTTATGATTGGTTTATACAGAATTGTGGTGAAGCTATTTTAACAAGAGAACCGGGAGGAGTTGATGTTTCTGAAAAAATTAGAGAGATTGTTCTCAATCCAAATCTTAAAATAAGTAATAGAACTGAACTTCTTCTTTTTGAAGCAGCGAGAGCACAATTTGTCGAATTTTTATTAAAACCTTCATTAAAAGAAAATAAAAGTGTTATTTGTGACAGATTTTTTGATTCTACAATTGCTTATCAAGGTTATGGTAAGGCAATTAATTTAAAGATAGTTGATCAGCTTAATAATTTTTCATCATTAAACATACATCCTGATTTAACATTTATCATTAATGTTAACGAAGAATATCTAAAAAATTTTTGTAATAATAACTATGAAAAAAATAGGTTTAATCTTGAAAATTTTGGTTTTCATAGGCTTGTTGCTGAGGGATTTAGAAGAGTTGCAAAAAATAATTTAGACAGGTGTGTTTTAATAAACTATGAATCTGGAATAGACAAGGTTCAAAGTAGAATAAGATATGAATTTTCTAAAAGGTATTTATAATTTAAATGTATTATAATTTTATATTTGTATCTGGAAGTTTTTTAGAATGGTTGTCTAAACGACCAGATATTAAACAATCCCAACAAGTATGTGTACCCGATTGATCTTTAATCATACCTGTATCTTTACATTTTTCACATCTATAAATATTACTATTATTCATAAAATTCTATATTTTTTGACTTTTTAATTATTATTGTTATTTTTAATAACATTAATTTAGTGAAATAAGTTTTAATACTAGTTATTATTTTTACTTTTATGAGAATATTTGACTTTTTTAAAAAAGTATTTAATAGTAATAAAAATTATAATAAAATAGAAGAAAACAGTGAAAGTATAGTAAATAAAAGAGAGTTTACTATTTCTGATTTAAAACAAGAAATTAAAAATGAAAGAAGTAAAGTTAAAGATAGAAACAATAATCTTAAATTAATATTATTAAATTATTTAGAAATTTTAATAAAAGAACTTGAAAATAATAAAAAAGAATTACAAAATGTTGATTTAACTGAAAAAAATGAAGATGAAAAACTAAAACTTGTTGTTAAAGAGAATCTTAGTTTTTATATTAATAATACTGAAAGATTTATTGACGAACTAAAAAATATAGACACTACTTTAGATATAAAATTTATTATAATAAGAATTCAGAATTTAGTGGATATTTTTGAAAAAAATTCAAAAAAACAATATGAAAAAGCGACGATATTGATTGGAAATGAGTTAGTTAAGACAAAGGATTCAATAAAAGAATTCTTTAAAAAAATTAATGAACTTATAACCGAAAATAATGATCTTTTTGATAAAGAAAAAAAATTAGATTTTTTAGAAAAGAATATTAAAGAACTTGATAGTTTTTCAACAACATTAGAAATATTAAAAGAAAATTTTAAAGAGATTAATTCTAAAAATGAAGAACTAATTGAAGAAAAAGAAACTCTTGAGAATAATTTTAACTCTTTTAAAAGTTCAAAGGAGTTTGAAGAATATAAAAGAGAAAGAGAAATGTTAAAATCTGAGATTAATAATTTTAATAAAGATATTCTAAGATTAAAAGATAAAGTTAATTTAAGATTTTTAATTAAATATTTCCATAAAGATCCTAAAAAAAGTATGTTGTTAAGAGATTATCAGGAAAATTTTATTAAAGCTTTGGATTCTGATGAAAATCAAGAAATTGTAAAAATAGTTAATGATGTTTTATATATAGACATCAGTGAAGATTTTACAAAGTTTGTAAAATTAAATAGGGCTATAAAAGAGAAAAATAAAGAGCATAAGATTGAAAAACAAATAAAACTTTTTGAAGAAGGTATTAGAAATATTGATGTACAATTAAATTCAAATAAAAATCAAATTGAATCTGAAAGATTAAAGATTGAAAAATTTGAAAAAAGAGAAGAAGAAATTGTAAATAATCTGTTAAATTCTGCTAAAACTATTTTTGGTCAGATTGTTATTGTGTGATAATTAATTATATAATCCAATAAAATAATTTATTTAAATTAACTTTTATGTTTAAATATATGGTGATGTTTTATGGTGCTTAAACTTGGAATTATTGGTGGAAGCGGGCTTGATAATCCAGGATTGTTGCAAAATTATGAAGAAAGAGACGTAAATACTCCTTATGGCAAGCCTTCTTCAAAGATAACATGCGGCAAAATTTTTGATATAGATGTTTTTATTATATCAAGACATGGAAAAAAACACGAGATTCCTCCATCACAGGTTAATTATCGAGCTAATCTTTATGCCTTGAAATATTTAGGATGCACTCATGTTATTGCAACTTCTGCTGTTGGCTCATTAAAAGAAGAAATTAAAAGAGGAGATTTTGTTGTTTTGGACCAGTTTATTAATTTTACAAACCAAAGAAGAACAACTTATTTTGAAAGTTTTGAAGATGGTGCAAGACATACTTCAATGGCAGATCCTTTTTCTGATTTTTTGAGAAAGAAAATAATTTCTTCTTGTGAGGATCTTAATATTCCTTTTCATAAAACAGGTACAGTTATTACAATTGAAGGACCAAGATTTTCTACAAGAGCTGAGTCTAAAATGTATAGAATTTTTGGAGCAGATGTAGTTAATATGTCTATTGCTCCTGAAGCTATCTTGGCAAATGAACTTAAGATGAATTATGCAGCAATTGCAATGTCCACTGATTATGATTCTTGGAAGCATGATGAAGAGGCAGTTACATGGGATGCTATACTAAAAATATTTGGAGAAAATTCTGAAAAAATGAAGAAATTAATTATTAATATTTTAGAAAAAGTTTCAAATGATGATGAAGATTTCATAAAACGCAAGATAAGGACAGTTCCAAATTGGCCTAAGCAAGGAATTATGTTTAGAGATATTACAACTTTATTAAAGGATGCTGAAGGTTTTGAGAGAACAATTAAGGTTCTTGAAAATAGATATAAAAATAAAAAAATTGATTTAATTGCGGGAATAGAAAGTAGGGGATTTGTAATTGCTTCAGCACTTGCTATTCGTTTGAAAAAAGGAGTTGTTTTAGTTAGGAAAAAAGGAAAACTCCCTGCTGAAACTGTTCGTGAGGAATATGATTTGGAATATGGAAAAGATTCTATTGAAATTCATAAAGATGCTGTTAAACCTGGGCAAAATATATTATTGGTTGATGACTTGATTGCAACTGGTGGAACTTGTGCAGCTGCTGGAAAATTGATTGAGAAGATTGGCGGAAATATTTTAGAATGTGCATTCGTAGTTGAACTTCCGGAATTGAAGGGCCGTGAAAAATTAAAATGGCCAATTTTCTGTATTGTTGATTTTGGAGGAGCCTAATTTTTAGTTCTGGAATTAAAAATCACAAGCTTTTTAAGAGTATTTTGAATAATTATAAAGGAGATAATTAAGAATAATGGATATTTTTGCACATACTTTGTGGACAGGAATTTTAGCTATTTTTGTTAATCAAAAAAATAATATAAAGAAAAGGTTAAACATAAGTATGGCTATTTTTTGGGGACTTTTTCCAGATTTATTTGCTTTCACCATTCAGTTTTTATTTGTTATAATTAACCTTTTTTCTGGGAGGATTAGTATGACCGGTTATTATCTTTTTGATTCAATCTTTCGTTCAGATGAGCCAGTTTCAAAAAGTTTACCTCTCTTTGATGTTTCACATCTTCTTTATGGTTTTAGTCATAGTTTAATTGTATTTTTATTAGTATTCTTTATTATATCTTTATTTTATCGTAAATTTGTTTGGGTAATGTTGGGATGGTTATTACATATTTTTATTGATATACCAACTCATAACAATGTGTTATATCAAACACCTATTTTTTGGCCAATTTCTAATTGGACCTTTCAAGGTATAGCTTGGTCATCAACTTATTTTTTAGTTGTTAACTATTTATTACTTGCATTAATTTACTCTTTGTTTTTTTTATATACAAGAAGAAAGAAAAAAGAAGGTTTTATAGAAAAATAATAGTTTCTATTCAGCAGTTGTAAATAGAAAACTTTATAAGTGAACATATAAAACTTAAAAATATGAATAAAAATATATATCCTGTAACTGCTGAAGGTTTATTTAGTATAATCTCTAGTTCAAAATTTAGAGATAACCTTAAGGAATTAGGTAATCCCGAGTATGTAAATGAGAAAGCATTTGCAATTCTTAAAGAGATTTATAGTGATCAATTTATTATTGGAGATACTGGAGAAGGTCAGGAAAATAACGTTATGGGTTCAGGATTATGGGATTTTGGATCAGAGCATAATGATGGCAAATTATCTTATTTTTTGTTCTCTTTGCATTCTCATCCTGACGGTTTTGTAGTTCCTTCAATTGCAAATAGGGGCCGAGGAGATTTATTAGGATTATCAAATATGAGAAGAGATTATTTGAATGATTATGGATTAGATTTTCGGCCAATTGAGGGAATTGTTAGTAGTTTTGATGAAAAATTAATAGATGTTCTTTTGATTCAGGAAAAAACAAAATTTCTCACATCACACATTATTTTAGAAGATTATAATGATATATTTGATGATTTAAGATATCCAAAACCAGAAGAGATAGTTAGAATATTGGAGGAAACAGGATTATATAATGTAGCTCATTTATTAATTAATAACCATAAAATCCCTAAAAAATATTTAAGGCTACTTAGAAAATTTGAATTTACACCTAAAGTTATAGAATAATTCTTTTTTGTTTTTCTTGTAGCAGTTTCATAATAATTTCAAGTAATTTTTAACCTATATTTTAGGCAATATGAATATTTAAAAGTAAGCCTTTTTTAGGAATTTTATGAAACATTTGAAATCTACAAGTCTTGAAAGAAGACTTCCTCAAGAAGCTAAAGGTTGTTGTAGTGGTGGAACTACTATTTATCTTAGTGGAGGAGTTATTGGACTTATTGCTTTCGGAGCTTATGCCTTAGTTGATACCTTAAAAGAATCTAGTACTTGTTCAGGGAATACTGGAGATTGTCTAGTAAATCAGTTATATCCTTCAAAAGAAGATTACTAAAACTAGTCTTTGATTAATCCTAAACAAATCACATCCTTTAGAATGTTCTATACTCCAGATTTTTTGATTTTAATTTTTTCTAAATAGAATTGTATAAAACAAATAGTTTATAAATAATCTTTTATCTTTATAAATAGTTGATTTTAGTATATTTTAATAACAAAAATGATTAAAAAAATACATTTAATTTTTGTAATATTTTTTTTAGTTATAACTAGTTCTTATGCTTTAGATTCAGTATCAAATGTAAATATAGAAGATACTTGTAGTACAAGTAGTGTTGAGGTTCCATCATGTTTTTCAAATAAATCAGTTGAGAATGTTTTAAGTTATGGTTCAGGTAGTGATGAAGGAGTCTGTATTTATTTTTTTTATGGAAATGGATGTCCACATTGTGCTAAAATTGAGCCATTTATTGAATCGATGCAACAGAAATACTCAAATGTAAGTATTAAATCTTTTGAAATTTATTTTAATTCTACAAATCAAATAATGTTTGGTGATTTTGTTGAAAGATATAAAATAAAAAATGAAGGAATACCTGCAGTTTTTATTGGAGATAGAGCATATATTGGTGATAATTCAATAAAGAATAATTTAGAAGAAAGCATACAGTTCTTTTTAATTAATAAGCCAATTTGTCCTCAAGAATATGTAAAAGTTGAACCTAGTAATCCTCATGAAATTTCTCCAAGAAGTAATGATAATTTAAGAATTTCAGTTGTTATTGGAGCAGCTTTAATTGATAGTATAAATCCTTGTGCTTTTTCGGTTTTGATATTTCTTTTAGTTTATTTGATGACTCTTGGTTCTAAAAGAAGAATTTTAAAAATAGGCTTGATTTATATTTCAGTTGTATTTTTAGTTTATTTTATCTCAGGTTTTGGTCTTTTTGCAATTGTACAAAAAGCAGGGGTTACTCGAATAGTTTTTAATATTGCAGCAATTATTGCAATATTTGCAGGAGTTATTAATATTAAAGATTTTTTTTGGTATGGTAAGGGTTTTAGTTTAGCTATTCCTGAATCAAAGAAACCTTTGATTGAAAAATATATTCATAAATCAACTATTCCTGCAACAATAATTCTTGGATTTTTAGTCAGTCTTTTTGAGTTACCTTGTACCGGTGGCCCATATCTTGCAATACTCGGTTTGTTAAGTGATAAAATGACTGTTTTGCAGGGAATTCCATACCTGATATTATACAACTTCATATTTGTTTTACCATTATTTGTAATTCTTTTTATAGTTTATAAGGGACTTCCACCTGAAACAATAGAACAATGGAGAAGTGACAAGAGAAAATGGTTGAGACTTGTTATGGGAGTAGCAATGATTGTTCTTGGAGCTTTAATGTTGTTAGGAGTTATTTAAAATGGCTCAATTAAGTAGATTATTTAAAAGAATTAAAGTAACTAAAGGAAATACATTATATTATCCTGGATGTCTTGCAAAATTTGCATCAAAAGAAATTGTTGAAAACTATAAGAAAATATTCAATTATATAGGTATTGATTTTATTATGTTGAAAGATTTTGAATTTTGTTGTGGAAAGCCTATTTCAAATTCTGGACATAAAAAAGAGGCAAAAGAACTCGCTGAGAAGAATTTTAAAATATTCAAAGATCATGGAATAACTAAAATTATTACTTCTTGTCCTTCTTGTTATGAAATGTTCTTAAAAGAGTATAAAGATCTTGTTCCAAAGTGGGATATTGATGTTGAAAATGCTACAGTAACTATTTTTAATGCAATTGAAAAAGGTAAATTGAAACTTAAGAAGAATAAATTAGTTGTTACTTATCACGATCCTTGTCATTTAGGAAGATACTGCGAAATTTATGATGAACCAAGAAATGTTATAAAATTAATATGTTCTGAATTAAGGGAAATGAAGCTTTCAAGAAATTATTCTTATTGTTGTGGTGCTGGTGCTGGAGTTAAAACAAATTATCCTAGCTTAAGTAGTTCTATTGCAAAAGAAAGAATTAAAATGGCTGAGGAAACAGGAGCAAGTGTTTTAGTAACGCCTTGTAGTATGTGTTATTTACATTTAAAAGAAAAGGATAATAAAATAGATGTAAAGGAATTCGGACAGTTTATTGTTGAAAATATGGAGTTTTAAAAATGGAAAATAAAGAAATTTTAAATGAAATAAATAAGAATAAAAATATAACTAATAAAATCTTGCCAATTATGTATTCTTATAAGGAAAGAAGAGATGCTTTATTTAATGAGGATAATGAGAGAATTCAAAAAGAAAAATTAAGAAAAATTAAGGAAGATTCAATAAATAATATAACTAAATTAAAAGTACAAGCAATTGAAAATTTAACTAAAAATGGAGTTAAAGTTTTTGAGGCTAAAAATACTGAAAGTGTTAAAAAGATAATTAAAGAGATAATAGGTGATGCTCAGATTATTGTTAAATCAAAGTCTAATACTTTTAATGAGGTTAATTTAAAAGAATTTTTAAAGAATAAAGAAGTTATTGAAACTGATCTTGGTGATTTTATATGTGATCTTTGTGGAGAAGATGAAATTCATCCAGTTTTACCATCATTTCATTTAAGTCCTGAAAAAATTTCTGAATGTATTAATAAAAAATTGAAGTTAAATCTTAAACCTAATCCTGAAGAGATACTTAAATATGTACGAAAATATGTTAGAAATAAGATTATGGATGCTAAAGTTGGAATAACTGGAGCTAATGTAATAAGTGCAGATGGAAGTGTAATTATTCTTGAAAATGAGGGCAATATTTCTTTGGTTTCTAGATTTCCTGAAAAGCATATAATTATTGCTGGATTTGAAAAGATAGTTCCTAATCGTGAAGATGCTTTACATGTTGTTAAATGTGCTGCAAATTATGGAACAGGACAACCTTATCCTATGTATGTTAATATAATTTCTGGACCAAGCAAGACTGCAGACATTCAAAATAAAATTTTAACAGGCGCTCAAGGTGCTAAAGAACTTTATTTAATTTTGATTGATAATGGTAGGAGTGAGATACTTAATTCTGAATTTAAAGAATTGCTTTATTGTATTAATTGTGGTGCATGCCTTGATTTTTGTCCTGTTTTTCATCAGTTACTTAAAAAATATGGATCAAATTATTTTAGTGGAGCAAAAGGAGTTATTTCCTCTTATTTTTCTGAAGGAAAAAAATCTTCTTTTGAAAACGGAGCTTTTTATTGTACAGGTTGCAAGATGTGCAAGGAAAATTGTCCAGCAATGATTGATCTTTCTGATTTGATTAAAAAACTAAGAGAAAAATTAATCAAAGAGGGTATTGAACCCGAAGAAGTTAAATTAATGATAAATAAAGTTAAGGAGTATGGGAATCCTTTTGGTAAGATTGATGAAGGAAAACAGTTGGATAAGTTTTATTGCTGCTAATAATAAATAATTAAAAAAGAGAAAAATGGAAATTTGTGCACTTGCGTCAGGATCATCAGGAAATTGTTTTTATGTTGCTAATGATAAGTGTTCAATTTTAATTGATGCTGGAATAAGTGCAAAACAGATTGTTGAAAGACTTAATTTAATAAAAAAAGATCCTGAAGATATTGAAGGTATTTTTATAACACATGAACATTCAGATCATGTAAAAGGAAGTGATGTTTTTGCAAGGAAATTTAATGTTCCAATATTTGCAACAAAAGGCACTGTTTTTAATGGCTTTTTATGTTCAAATCCAGAGTTGATTAATATTATAAGGAATAATGAAACTCTTAAAATAAAAGGAATGGAAGTTACAGCATTTTCAAAATCTCATGGAGCAGCTGATCCAGTTTCTTATTCAGTTGTTAATAATAAAAAGATATCTATTATAACTGATGCAGGATATGGTTGTGATAACATAATCTCAAATGTTTCTGATTCCGATTTTTTGTGTTTAGAATCTAATCATGATAGAAATATGCTTGATAATGGTCCATATCCCTGGCCACTTAAAAAATTAGTTGGAAGTGATAGAGGACATCTTTCAAATATGCAAGCAGCATTATGTGTTTTAGAACATGGAAGTCAGCATTTAAAACATGTAATGCTTTCACACTTGAGTAAAATAAATAATACACCTGAAATTGCTTTAAATACTTTTAAGATATTAAAAGAAAGAAAGGATCTTAATTGCAAAGTTACCGTTTCTACAAGGGAAATGATAACACCTATTTTTAAGATTTAAACTTATTAATTATAAAAATTTAAAAATAAATTAAATTGTTTTATTGTTTAACCTTTACAACCACAAGTTTTGCCTTGAGTTGCTCCACAAGCTGCTTGCCCACAACCACTTTCTGCAGTGCATTTTCCATTACATTTTTCACAACCTGTTGTTGGTGCTGTTGAGCTATTGTTTGTTGTTTGGTTTTGAATAGCCATTACAGTTATACCTGCAACAATTACCAAGCTAACAATAATTCCTGCAATTATCCACATGTTCATTTTGTCCTCCTGTTTTGATTTAGGTTTGTTTTTCATAGAATTTTGTGTTTGAAACAGCTTTTAAGCGCTTGTTTGAAACTAGTTTCAATATGATTACATATGTTTTATTGGAATTAGAGAAGAAACTTTGGATTTGTAATTAATATAATTTTTACCAAATCTTTTAATTAAATCTTTTTCTTCAGTTTTTATTATGATTAAAAATAAAGCATTTGTTATAATTGCATAAGATAAAATATAATATGAAAATGAAATAAAAAAACAACTGTATGCTGCTAAAATTATTCCAAGATACATAGGATTTCTTATGTATTTGTATATTCCTTTAATTATTAGCTTATTTTTTGGGACAATTGTCTGACTTTTTAATTTTGTTGACGATTCATACAAAAGTATTATTGAAAAGAAAATGATTAATACAAAAAATATTGAAAACAAGTTTATATTGAAATTATATATTAATAAAGGTATAAATGAAATTAAAGCTATAATTGAAGCAAAAATATGTAACCAAGCAATTCTTTTGGTTATCTTAATATGTCTTGTAAATTTAATAGTCATAAATGTAAAATAAACTAAAAAACCTAAAATTGCTATAAATAGTAAAATTAAATTTATCATCTTATCTGTTTTTTAGAATAACAATATTTGTCATTCCTCTTCTTTTTCTTTCAATTATTTGTTTTCCCTCAAGACGATCAAGTATTCTTGTAACTTTAACTTTATTAAGTTTAGACTTTTCAACAATTTCGCTTTGAAATATTGTTCCTTCAGACTCGTTTATTATTTTAAGTATATTTTTTTCATCAGAGTTTAAATCCAAAATATCTATTGATTGTTTTTTTGTTTCAGGTTCTTTTGTTTTTAATGTTTTTATTTTAGTAATTATTTCTTTTTCTTCTTTTGTGAACATTATTACCAAACCTATAATTATTATTATAATAACAAGAAATATTGAAACATATGTTTGTATTTTTATAGTGTCATACATACCACAAGATGAACCATGACTGCATGAAGAAATTACTACATTTGTTAAACCAGAATTAAACAAATAGATTATAATTCCAATTATAACTGAAATTCCAATAATTAACAAACCTACGTTTTTATTTTTCATTTTTACTTACTTTTTTACTTTTTTCTTATTACATCCACAGCCACATATTGGGCAACATTTACATTTCATTATTTTTTCCTCCGGTTTATTTTAGTTTAGATTCATATTGTTCAATTGCCTTTTTAAGAGCATCTTGAGCTAAAACGGAACAGTGAATTTTTATAATGGGAACATCACCCATTTTTTTTATTACATCTTTGCTTGTAATTTTTTTTGCTTGCTCAAGAGTTTTGTTCTTTGCAATTTCACATAAGTAATCTGAAGATGCAATTGCTGCAACACAACCATAAGTCATAAAACTAATATCTGAGATCTTTTTGTTTTTTACTTTGATATAAACCCTCATTATATCTCCACATTTTACATTTCCAACTTCTCCAATTGCATCAGCATCTTTCATTTCTTTTGCAAATTTTGGTTTTGTGAACCTTTGCATTACTTTTTTTGAGTACATTTTTTTTTGTTTTTGTTTTTGTTTAGATTAATATATTTTTAATTCAATTTATGAGTTAATGGCGAAAATTTTCTTAAACGATTTACTGCTGAATTTAACTCTTTAATAGTATAATCTATGTCTGATTTTTTTGTATATTTTGATATTGTGAATCTTATTGATCCATGAGCTCTTTCAGAATTATTTTCAAGAGCCATTATTACATGACTTGGATCAAGATTTTTTGATGAACATGCACTTCCTGTTGAAACACAAATTCCTTTTTCACTAAGCATAATGACTATGGATTCACCTTCAATTCCTGAAAAGGAAACATTTACATTATTACAAATTCTTTTAGTTCCTAAAGGTCCATTTAATTGAGTTCCTTTTATTTCTAATATTTTATTTATTAAATAATCACGCATTTTTGTTATTTCTTTGATACTTTTTTTGTTTTTTTGAGCAATTACAACTGATTTTGCAAAACCAACTATTCCTGGAATGTTTTCTGTTCCACTTCTTTTATTTTTTTCTTGACCTCCACCATGTTGGATTGGAGTTAGTTTAATTCCTTTTTTAATAAAAAGTGCCCCAACACCTTTTGGACCGTGAATTTTATGGGCATTTAAACTCATTAGACTGATATTTTGTTTTTTAACATCAATTTCAGTTTTTGTATAACTTTGGCAGGCATCTGTGTGAAAATAAACATTTTTTTCTTGACATATCTTTCCGATTGATTCTATATCTTGTATTGTTCCAATTTCATTGTTTCCATGAATAACTGAAACTAATAATGTATTGGTTGTTATTGAATTTTTTAACTGATTTAAATCAGCAAAACCTTTTTCATCAACATCTAAGTATGTTATTTTATAACCTTGCTGTTCTAGTAATTTACATGTATTTAATATACAATCATGCTCAATTTTTGTTGTGATTATATGTTTTTTATTCAAATCCTGCAATGCTAGACCTTTTATTGCAAGATTGTTTGATTCTGTTCCTCCAGAGGTGAATAGTATTTCTTCAGGAAGAGCATTTATTGAATCAGCTATTATTTTTCTTGATTTTTCAAGAGTTTCTTTTGCTTCAATTCCTTTTTTATGAATTGATGAAGCATTTCCATATCTTTCTGAAAAAAAAGGTAGCATTTCTTTTATAACTTTATCATCAACTTTAGTTGTTGCTGCATTGTCAAGGTAGATTATCTTAGAACTCATAAATACTTAACTATTGTTAAGTATTTAAAGTTTTCGATTTGAATTTTAATGTAATATTAATCTTAAAAATTATATTTTTAAAATGATAAAATAACTATTTTTGAGTGTTAAAAAAATATGTAATAAAATTCAATTATTTAATTTTTATCAGATTATAATTAGAATACTCTGACTAATGAACCGTTTTGAGATAATTCAATAAAATTAGTAACTCTTTTTTCAATATAGTCTTCACACTGATTTTCTTTAAGATCATCTTCATAAGTCCTTGGTACATTTACAATGTCTACTGCGTAAATTCCTGTTGTTCCAAGACATTGGCTCGTGAATATTACTCCATTACTTTTTTCTTGATTATACATTTCTTGAGCTTTTATAATTGCTTCTTGCTGTTTTTTTACATTATCTGGTTTTTCATAAGGATTACCATGAGTTATCCAAACACCCTTTTCATCTCTTATCCAAGTATCCTCATTACTTCTTATTATAAATACAATTGTTCCAATGATTAAAAGAAAAATAATAATCATTATAAGATAGATACTTTTATTTTGCATAATATTCTATGTTTTTTTGACTTAAAAAGCTTACTTTTATTACTTTTTAATTTTTAAGAAATTTACATAATAGCAGTTGCTTTTTAGGTATAAAAATTAATTTAAGAATTTTAGGTATCAAAAATAAACCATTTTTTTAGTTTTTTGTAAAATTAATTTTTTAGTTTTTTAAAAATTAAATAATATACAATAATTTAAAAATAGATTTTTTCTTTTATTAACATAAAATATGGTACATAATTATATTTTTGTTGGACCTCAGGGAAGTGGAAAAGGAACTCAGGCAAAAATTGTTGCAGAAAAATTTAATCTTTGTCATATATCTACTGGAGATTTATTGAGAAACTTATCAGGTAGTATGAAAGAGAAGGTTGATGAATATATGAATTCCGGACAATTAGTTCCTGATTGTATTGTTTTAAATATTTTAAAACAAAAATTAGATAGTAATAATTGTGAGAATGGTTTTATTTTAGATGGATTTCCAAGAAACATAGGACAAGCAAATGAACTTGATAAAATAGTGAAAATTGATGCTATGTTTAGTATTGAAGTTTCAAATGAAGAAGTTGTAAGAAGAATAAATGGAAGAAGATTTTGTTCTAAATGCACAACAAATTATAATATTTATGTTCAAGAGATTAAGCCTAAAAAAGAAGGTGTTTGTGATAAATGTGGTGGAAAACTATTGAAAAGAGATGATGATAATGAAGAAGCAATAAAAAAAAGGCTTGAAATTTATTTTAAAGATACTCAACCACTTCTTAGACATTATAATACAATAAGAATAAATGGTGAGCAAACCATTGAAAAAGTAAATGAAGACATTATGAAAGCAATTAAGATGCTTGGTTTTTTTAGATAGTTTTTATTTATCTTTTTAGAGCTAAAACAAGAAGTATTAATATGAGGACAAGCAATATCAAACATACTGCGATTATTAACATTAGTGTCCAAAAGTTGTTATCTAATATGTTTGAAATAATTCTATTTTCTCTTAAAGGTTTATTTATCTCTGGTTCTGGTTGAGAATTTATTATTATAATTTTAGGAGATTGTTTTGCATTTGCTTGTTGAATTTGTTGATATTGAAGTTCTTCGATTGCATCAACATATTTGTCTTCGAAATATCCATAATGATCATTAGAATCATCACAGTCATTAGAATCATCACAGTTACATTCATCACAATAATATCTATGATAACAATCACAATCTTTAATTTCAGATGGTTTGAATAAAGTTGTTCCACAATGATTTAAATCAGCACATTCTCTAAATCTTTCTCCGGAGATACAACTGCTCCAGCTACCACAACTCCATTCTTCAGTACAATAAGAAGAAATAAACTGAATTGAAACTGCTAATAAGACTATTATTGTTATTAATTTTAAAGCTCTTTTTACCATAAATTATTCAAATTCTTTTTCTTTTTAAGTATTATTGTGTTGAGAAAGAGTGAATTATTCATTCTTTTTATTATCTAATTTGAAATAAATTTTGTAGGATTAAATGCTTCTTTTATGTTTATTATTTTTTTATTTGTCAAGTTATCTATTGCAATTCTTGGGCAAGCACTATTAACCCAAGATTCAATGAAACTGAAGTTTTCTAAATCATTTAAATCAATTGTATCTGATACAAAAATAAATACCTTTTTACCTTTTTTTTCAAGATCTTCTTTCAGTTTTAAAGAAAGATTCATAAAATTTTGTCCAGGTTTAGTTGAAACAATTATTCCGATTTTATTTGAATTAATAAATTTTCTTAAATTTGCCTGTATTCTTTTTTCTTCTGTTTCTATAAATTCTTCATTGATTATTCTGAATTGTTTTGAAACTGGATTAAATTGGATTATTTTCTTTTTGTTTTGAGTATTGATTTGACTTATTAGTATAGCTTTTGGATGAAAAAGGCCATCTCCAATGTAAAGTATTGCATCTGAATTTTTTATTATATTCGTTTTGAATGAATCTTCATAAACATTACACCCCAATACTTGAATCTCTTTATTAGTTCTTTTTGCCTTTGTTGTTTTTATTGAAATTTTTTCTGATTTAAGCTGTTTTTTTATAGTTTCTAAATTTAGAAATTGAACACTTGCAAATAAACTAACCGATTTGATATTATTTGATTTTAAGTAATTTAAAACTTCATTTGTTAATCCTATTTCTTCAGAATATTTTGCATCAATAAATATTGTTTTTGTCATTTTTTTGATTTTAGTTTTTTTACCAAGATTCTTTGTCGAATTTATTATGGCCAAATTGTACAATAAGGTCAATATTTATTATATTTAGATTAGAAGGAATATCACATCCACCAAAACATGTTCCAAGCCAGACAAATACTTGGACTTTTGAATTTGTACTCTTTTGAATATAATCAACAATTTGTTCAGCATTTGGTTTTAAACCATCTGGAAGCTGAATTAGAACTCTTTTTGCTTTTAATTTTTTTATTTCTTTAACGATTTTGTCAAGTTCTAAGTTATACATTTTAACTTTTTTATTTATAATTTGTATTTATTATTTCTTTTGAATTAATAACTTTTAAATCTTTCTAAGCTGGTTTAGGAGATTATTAATCTCTTCAATGTTTTTTGTTCTAGATAGTTGATTTCTCAGTTGAGAACTATTTTTTAGGCCTTTTGTGAAGTATATTGATTGCTGTTTTACATTATTGAAAGGTATTTTGTATTTTTTTGATAAAATGATATAATCTTGAAGATCATTAATTTTATTATGGTTTTGATTATACCTACCGGTTTTTAGATAGTCATTTATTTGCTTGAAAATATAAGGATTACCTATTGCTGCTCTACCAATCATTATGTAATCAACTTTTGATTCTTTAAGTCTTTTTTTGAAAATTTCAGGATTTGTTATGTCACCATTACCTATAACTGGTATTTTTATTTGTTTTTTTATTTGTTTTATTAATTTCCAGTCAGCATTTCCGGAGTATCCTTGTTTTTGTGTTCTTCCATGAATTGTTATTGCGACTGCACCGTTTTTTTCAGCTAATTTTGCTATTTTTTCTATATTAATATTTTTTTTATTTATCCCTAGTCTTACTTTGAGAGTTATTGGTCTTTTTATTTGTGATGATAATTGTTTTATTATTCTTGCAATTTTGTTTGGATCTTTGAGTAATTCACTTCCAGCACCACATTTTAATATCTTGTTAGCAGGACAACCACAGTTTAAATCAATTATATTAAATTCAGTATTTTTTTCGAGAAATTTTGCAGCATTTATTATTTCAGTTTCATTACTACCAAATATTTGTACAGCAGAAGGTTTTTCTTTTTTACTTATTTTTAACATTTCAGTTGTTTTTTTATTTTTTTGGTTTATTGCATTACTACTAACAAATTCAGTGTATGTTAAGCCAGCTCCATACTTTTTGCATAAATCTCTGAATGCTATATCTGTTACTCCAGACATTGGTGCTAGAACTGCTTTTGATTTTAGTTTAGGAAATTTTTTCATAAATAATCTAGGAAAAATGAATATATTAATCTTTTATTGCTTTATTTAATTTTGAAACAATATTATCTATCTCTTTTTCACTCATTCCATGTGCTTGACAACCCTGTTCTATTGTTTCAAATGCTGCTGCACTACAACCGACACAGCCTAAGCCTGCAGTCATTAGAATTAAATAAACTTTTTCAAGTTTTTTTGGTGGAACATTCATTAGCTCTGAAATAAGTGTTTTCTTTGTTATTTTCTTTTGTTCTTTTGTTTTATTTTTCATTGATCTAGTTGTTTTTAGCTTGTGGCATTTTCATATATTTCTTCAACTTTGGTCCAGTTTATTATATTCCAAAAAGCTGAAATAAAATCAACTCTTTTGTTTTTATATTTTAAGTAGTATGCATGCTCCCAAATATCTATTGTTAATATAGGAATCATATTTTCACTTATTGGAGATATTTGGTTGGAAGTTGTTATTATTCTTAGTTTGTTTTTTTCTTTTAAATCAATAATTAACCAAGCCCAGCCACTTCCGAAATGATTTAATGCTGCTTCTGAAAATTTTTCTTTAAATTCTTCAAAACTACCAAATGTTTTTTTAATATCCGATTTTAACTTTCCTTCAGGTTCTAACTTATTTTTATTGTTTTTTCCTAAAATTTTCCAGAAGAAATTATGATTTATATAACCCCCACCATTATTTATTACAGTAGTTCTTATATTTTCAGGAATGAGATTTGTATTTGAAAGTAGAGTTGTAATTTCAAAATCTGAAACTTCTAAATTTTTTAATGCAGTATTTAATTTGTCAGTGTAAGTTTGATGATGTTTTGTATAATGAGTTATAACTGTTTCTTTGTCCATATATGGTTCTAGATTATTATATTCAAAATCAAGCTTTGGTAGGGTGTAAATCATTTTAATTAATTTTTATTTAATTTACTTAACTATTGTTAAGTAAAATACTATATAAATATTTTGGTTTTGTTTTATTTTTCAATTTTAAATATATATCTTTAAATACCTGTTTTATTAGGATTTTTTATGGAGATAAAAATAAAACAGTCGAAAGGAAGTAGTGTTGAAAGGATTGAAGGAAAAGCCCATATAAAAGAACTTTTTGTTGATGAAGACATTATGAACATTGGTAATGAAAAAATTTCTGTTTGTTTTAAAGGTGAAGGAGTATCTGGAATAATTTATTTTTCAAAAGAGGAACTTGATAGACTTGATAATACTATTAAAAAAAAATTGAATTTTATAAAAGAAATTAAGCTTTTGGTTGGAGATAAACCTAACGAAGAATATATAATGCCTGAAAAAATGAATGATTATTTGAAAGAAGATTCTAATCAAGTTAAAAAATCTTTTAAGTCAAAAAAGTCTGGAAGAAAATAAATCTAAAAATAATAATCAAATTAACTTTATTCGTAAGTTGCTGAGTGATTCTTTGTTATGAATTCATAAGCTGATTGAGCAGCTATTGAACCTTCTGACGCAGCTATTACTACTTGTTTAAATGGAATGTCTGTAACATCTCCTGCTGCAAAAAAACCAGGAATATTTGTTTGACAAACTTTATCAGTTATAATCTCTTTATTTTTATTCATTTTTACACCTATTGATTCAACTATTTCTGTTATTGGTGATCTCCCAATATCGATAAATAAACCATCTAATTCAAGTTCATTTGAACCATTAAATTTTCTGTCAAGAATTATTTTTTTAAGCTTTTTATCACCAATTATTTCTTTTATATTTGTATTGTTTATAGTTTCAATTTTTTTGTTTTCTTTTACTCTTTTAAGATTTATCGGTTCGGGATGAATTTCATCTCTTCTGGTTATTATGTATACTTTTTTTGCAGTATTTGCTAATACTAAAGCATCTTTAGCAGTGCTGTTTCCACTACCAACAACTGCTACTATTTTTTCTTTATAGAAGAAAGCATCACATGTTGCACAGTAGTGAACTCCTTTATTCATTAGTTCATTTTCACCCGGAATTCCTAGTTTTTTCCATTTTGTTCCGGTAGCAAGTATTATTGTTTTTGATTCAAACTTTTCTTTTTCAGTGGATATTACAAAAAATTTGTCTTTTTTTTCAATTTTTGAGACATATGAATGAATAAAATTTGGTTTGTAACTTAAAGCTTGCTCTTTCATTTTTTCAGAAAGTTCTTGACCAAGAATTGATTTAAATCCTGGGTAGTTTTCAATAAAATCTGTTTTTGTTATTGTTCCGCCGTCAAATGGGTCAAATATAGTAACATCTAATCCAAATCTTCTCCCATAAATTGCTGCAGAGAATCCTGCAACTCCTGCTCCAATTATTGCTAAATCTGTTTTCTTCATTTTACTTACTCTTTTTATTATGTTTGTTAACTTATATTATATCTAATGTAAATAAAAGTATTTAAATTTAGTCTTTAGAAATGTTTTTAAATAGCTTTTTTGATAAGTTTAAATGCAACCAATAACATTAGTAAAAATAAGTGGATTTTATGGAGATTTAGAAGGTACAGTAAAGAAATTTAATCAAGGGTTTGAACCAATGCCTCCATCAGGCAATATTAATACATTTGCTGGACTTATATCTCTGTGAACATATCCTCTTGAATGTAATACTGAAATTGCTTCAAATAACTGTGTTGCAAATTTCTTTGCTCTTTCACCTTGTAATGGTCCGACAGAATTTACAATTGTTTCTAGATCTGTTTCTTCATGATATTCTTCTGTATTAATTCTTTTACCATCTGGAAGTCTAAATGTATCAACAGTTCTTGCGATATAAGGGCTTTGAACTTCATGCGCAATATCTGCTTCATGTCTATTTAGATAACCCTTAGCAACATTGATTTCAGCATTAACTGATCCATTTATATTTCTTTTTTCGGGTTTTAGAACAACAAGTGTTTGTATTTCTCCAGCTTCTCCACTTGTTTTTTTAGCTAAAACTGCACTTCTTGTTCTTCCTTCTCCAAGTCTTTTTATTGGTTCATATCCTTTTGTTTTAATAAAATCTATCTCTTCTTGAGATAAATTTTCATCTTCTATTTCATTGGGATAATAATCTGTTTTTTTTACAACAGCCATTTTAGTTCACCTTATTGTTTATATTTAGATTAGAATCATTGAGTATTTGATGTAGAGAATATTCAAAAGCATGAGAACGATTTCTGAACTGACCTTTTTCTATAATTTCATCTATTCTTTCAAGTGTTTGTTCATTTACAGATATGCTGATTTTTAGCTTCTTTTTCATACCTGGTAGCATAAAATGCTACTTTATAAACCTTTCTATTTGCTGTAACTTTAAAGTAATTACAATAATCGGCTAGTTTTATAGATCTGAGAAGTTTTTTATTAGCTCTTTTTGACGAACCTCTGGATGAAATAAAACACCATAAATTTCTTTAGTTTTATGTTTGAATGCTTGGGGACACTTATTAAAGGCAAATATCTCGAAATTATTATTTAATTTTGAATAAAGCCCGTGAAGATTATATACTTCTTGATTTCCTGATAAGCCTAAAAATTCTTTTTTAAAATTCACATCAATTAGACCTATTTGCTTTTGTTTTTTTAAGGTTCCACCAAATTTTAAACCAACTATATGTGCGCCGGCACATATTCCTAACATTGGTTTGTCATAATTTTTTACAAAATCAAATTTTTTTATGTTTTCTTTTTCTAAGAAAGCATTATCTGCTAAACTTGTACCAGAGATTATTATTTTATCAGTATTACTTAGATATTTATCTGAAATATTTTTATAACTTATTGTCAAAAATTGAATATTGTTAACTTTTAGAATATCTTCAATTGGTTTTACAAATTCTAGTTCATGAAGACTATCTTTGCATGTTGATATTATTAGGATCATAAATAGATAAAGAAAAACATAATTAAATAGTTTACCAGTCCACAATTTGATAAGGTTCTGTTAAGTTTCCAGATTCATAGGAATCATTTCTTTCCTTATGGTTAGGTATATCTGAATCTGTTCTATATTTTGTAACTGTTCTTCTTGCAATTCCACGGACGTTATTAGTTAATTCTTGGTCTGACAGTGCTTTTCCTCTTCTGAGTTCTTCTTCTAATAAGCTATTTATTTGCTTAACCCATTGAAATCTTTTGAAATGGTCTTTTGAAACTAAAAGATCTTTCGCATATACTGTTTTTTTATCTCCTTCAATGCTTCTTGCTTCTACCCAAAGATTATTTAGTATTCTTGATACTGTTGATTCATGATATCCCATTCTTGAAGCTAAATTGTTTTGATTATAGACTGTTAATTTTGTTTTATCTAATTGCTCAAAGAATACTCTTTGTTCTTCAGCAATTGCTACATAAACTCCTCTTAAAGCACCTCTTTTCCAAGAATCAAATTTTCTTATTGCTTTTATCAGTTTTGTTGTTTCTGGGAATTCTGACTCTTCAAGTTGTATCTGAACTAATTGTGTTGTTCCGACTATGTGATCTGAAAAAACAATTTCAGGTAGCTTTAATTCTCTTCCAATGTAAGTTACATCTGGAGTCAAAGCAACAATTCTGCCTTCAACATTTCTATAAAAACAGTCTAAATTTGGTGATCCAATTAATCCACCAGTTTTTTTAGAAGGATTATCTCCTTTTGATGATGGACTTAGTTCAGAATATACTGCTTGAACATTATTTGCACTATCTGGGTTGTTTCCACCATTACCTTTTGGCATTTTTCTTTGTTTTAATATTTCCTCAACAGAATTTGGATTATAAGTTATTGCTCCAATAACTAAGTTTATTACTTCGTCTGGAACTTCCATCATTTTTGCTAAGTCTATTCTTTGAACAAGACTCATACTTTGTCTTTGTTCAAGCATCATCATTTGATTCATTCTTAGTGATATCATGAAATGAAGGTTATATCTTACTTTATAAAGTTATTCATTTATTTTTTATTTGTTATAGAATTAATTTACTCGACTTCAATTTCACGAGTCCAGCTGTTTTTCTCACCAAAGTCTTTGAAAGAGATTATTTTTATTTTTCTTTTAAATAGCGGGCAGTTTAGAACAAATGTTTCAAATTCACCACCTTCTCCTGCAGGATTTATTTTGTATTTATCCTGAAGTTTTTTTACATCTTCAATAAATTTACTGTCAATTTTTCTTCCAAGCCAGGATCTATCAAGGGGATAAGCAGCAACACCAGTTATAATTACTTCAAATTTATTTTTTATTAGTTCCTCAAGATAACTTATCTGATTCTTTTGCCAAAGAGGATTAAAACACTCTAAATTAAGTTCATCACATATTTTTTGAATTCGTGAGGCTTGGTATATTGAGTATAAAGCACCAGTAATAATGCAATTTATCTTATATTTTTCTTTTGCTTTTTTTATTGCTATTTTAAGGTCTTTTAGTTCTTGTTCTTTTTTTCCTTTTGTTTTTTGTACTATTAAGGGTAGATTCATTATTTGTGATTGAAATTTTGTTTTTGAAATTGATGGAGTATGGAACATGTAACTTTCTTTATTCTCAGATAAAATTGAAACAAGACAAGTTAATTCTTTTCCAGATTTTTTAGCAAGATATGCTGCATAACAAGAATCTTTTCCACCACTAAATAAAATAGCACATTTTGTTTTCATATAATCATATATATGAAGAAGTTTATAAAATTGAGCATAAAAATTAATTTATTAAACTACGCATTTTTTTTGAAACAATAATTTCACATCTTCTTATTCTTTTATCAAAATCATCATAATGATAAACTCCCATATTAATGTTATATGTTTGATTATCTTCACAAAGATAACCTGAAATTAAAAGAGGTTTTTCTTTTAGTTTTTTTCTTGTTTTAACATGTTTAAGTGCAAGAAGAATTTCTATTCCTGGCGAGTTTTCTTTTAATCCATTTATATCTGTTTTAGACAATGCCATTCTTCCAGGGTTATTCTTTTGTGAGGGATGTAAATGGAAATCACCTATTTTTTCAGTTATTAAACTACATAAACCTCTTTCTGAACCAATTAATGGTTCAGTTTTTTTGTTGTATCTTTTTACAAGTTGTATTGGATGTGCTGATTCAACGATCCAAACTAAATTATCTTTATTTTCTTTTTGAATTCCAAATAATACTCCCTGACATTCTACATGTAATGTTTCATATGCAGATCTGATTATTTCTTCAAATGCAAGTGCTTGGATATATGTTTTATATTTCATAAATATTTTGAAAATATTTTTTACTTACATTCTTTCTAGAACAGCAATTCTTTTTGAAATTGGTGGATGAGTAGAGAACATATTTTCAACATTTTCTTTGCTGAATGGGTTACTTATGAATAATGGAGCAACAGCTTTGTTAATATTCTTTTCTTTTTTAGGTTCATTTTCTTCTTTGATCTTTCTTAGAGCATTTGCAAGACCTGTTGGTGTACGCATGAATTTGACTGCTGTTGCATCTGCAGTATATTCTCTTTTACGAGAGATTGCAAGTTGAACAAGTTGAACAAGAATTGGAGCTAAAATTGCAAGAACAATTCCAATTATAAGAAGTATAACATTTCCTTTACTGTTACTATCATTATCTCTTCCACCAAGCCACAAACTTCTTAAGAACATTTGAGAGACAATTGCAATCATTCCAACTAAAACTGCTGTAAGAGTCATAAATCTAATATCAAAATTAGCAATATGGCTCATTTCATGAGCAATGACTCCTTCTAATTCTTGTTTATTTAGTTTTTCAATTGCACCAGTTGTTACACAAATAACTGCATTTTTGGGATTTCTTCCTGTTGCAAATGCATTAATTTGACTGTCTTTCATTACATAAACTTTAGGTATTGGAAGACCGGATGCAAGAGACATTGATTCAACTGAATTAATTAAACCTCTATGTTCTTGGGAATTTGCAGGATGAGCATTTACAGAGGCGAGTGCAATACGGTCTGAATAATAATATCCTACCCAAATATAAGTTATTGAGATTATTATTGAAATTATCATTATCAAAAAGAAATAGCTTGGATCCATTATGATACTTATAATATAACCAATTAATATAAGTACAATAAATATGGAAATAATTAGAATTACAGAGTTTCGTTTGTTTCTGTTAATTTGATCATGAAATATTATTCTTTCTACCATGTTTTAGATACTTTTTAGAAGTTTATAAAAGTTTAGAAAGATGAATTTTTGATTAAGCTGCAGCACTAAATTTTATTGAATTCTTTGAAGTAGCATTTTCAGCTTCTTGAATAAATTCAATCTTTTTTCTTGTTTCTTCGGTAATTTCCATTGCTTTAACATTCCATAGATATTTATCAAACTCTTCTTTTACAACTTCCTGTAGGGAATTATACATTGTTCTGAATTCTTTCCAGTTCATGTTAACTAATTTAGATTCCCATAAATAATGATTATTGTTTGGATTAAACTCATAATCTGGGTCCCAAATATTCACCATTTTTTTAATCCTACAAGAATTAATCAAATTTAACTTTAACAGGTTTTCTTTCTTCAGCAGTTATTTCTATGAATGGTCTTTCTTTTACACCGAATAATGATGCAAACATTTTTCCTGGGAAAACTTTTATTGAATTGTTAAAGTCAAGGATTGTATCATTATAATATTGCCTTGAATATGCGACTTTATCTTCAGTTGATGAAAGTTCTCTTTGTAATTCTATAAAATTTTCATTTGCTTTTAATTGTGGATAATTTTCAGCTAAAGCAAATACTGTTTTAAGAGCATTTTCTAATTGAGTATCAGCTTTAACTTTTGCTGGAAGATCTTTTGCAGACATTAAAGCTTTTCTTGCATTTGTAACTTCTTCCATTATTGCTTTTTCATGTTTTGCATATCCTTTAACTGTTTCAATTAAGTTAGGTATTAAGTCAGATCTCCTTTTTAATTGAACATCAATTTGTGCTAAAGAATTATCTATTCTATTCCCCTTTAAAACAAATTTATTATAATAATAAATAAGTATAATTACAATAAATACTGCAATGATTAAAGGTATTCCCCAATATAACCAATTCATAATTCAATAAATTATTACTTATTTATAAATTTAACTGTTTTAATCTTTTTGTGCTCTCTAAGGACATATGTCTCTGGGTTACACATAATCTTTTTTTCTATCTCAGAAATTTACTTTATCAACTTATAAATAACTTTAAAATTTAATCAAAATAAAAAAATAAAAAAATAAAAACTATCTTTTCTTTTTTTTCTTTGTTGGCTTTGCCATTAAAAAATTCATTGTTCTTTTTCTTGATATCCATTGAACTAAGTGTCCAATAATAACAAGAATTACAGCTGCAATAACCAATCCCATATTATACATACTTGCACCATATAAGATTAAGATTAATGCAATTAAGTGCAATAATGTATTAATTGGATTTTTATGCCAACAACATACTTTATCTAACATTTAAACCTCCTTATAATATATTTTACAATCTATATATTCTAGTATTTAAAAATGTTTAGTTTTATTGGTTCTGTTCAGAGTTCCAATAATAAAACCAAAAAATAATTAATCTTTAATTATTTATTATTTGACTCCAGACAGAGCCTTTTTTGATTTAAAATTATGAAAAAGAATTATAAATACTGTTTCTATGCTTTTATATGATACGTGATTATTTTGCATTGTCTTTTAGAAATCTCAGAAAAAGAGGTATAAGAAGTTGGCTTACTTTATTAGGTATATTTATTGGAATTTTTTCAGTTGTTGTTTTAATATCTTTAAGTTCAGGAATTAAAGCAGCAGTTATATCTCAGTTTGGAGTTAGTTCAACACAATTAATCAGTGTTCAAGCAGGAGGAATTAGCGGTTTTGGACCTCCAGGTTCAGGAGTTGTTAAACCATTAACAAAAGATGATGCAGAAGCAATTGGAAAGATTAGTATGGTCGAAGTTTCTTTGTCTTCATTGATTAGACCGGTGAAGATTGAATATAATAAAAAATTAGTTGTAGGGTATAGTTCTTCTATTGATTCAGGTACTAATAGAGATTATGCTTATGAACTTAGGAATATAGAAGTTTATCAAGGTAAGCTTTTAGATGATACTGAAACTGGAAAAGTTCTTTTGGGTTATGATTTCTCAGATCAAACTAAAAGTGGATTTGATAAAGCTATTCTTGTTGGAGATACATTAGTTATAAATGGAAAGAATTTCAAGGTTGCTGGAATTATTAAAAAACAAGGAAGTTTTATTCTTGATAGAGTGGTTTTTATTGATGAATCAGACTTAAGGAATTTGATTAATGTTGATGAATCAGTGGATATTGTTTCTGTTAAAGTAAAAGAAGGTTATTCTGTTGAAGATGTAAAATTGAGTATTGAAAAATTATTAAGAGAGAGAAGGGATGTTAAAGCAGGTGAAGAGGATTTTGAAATATCAACTCCAGAATCTACACTTAAAACAGTTAATCAAATTTTATCAGGAATTCAAATTTTTATTATTATAATTGCATCTATTTCAATAGTTGTTGGTGTTATTGGTATTGTTAATACAATGACTGTTTCAGTTTTAGAGAGAAGAAAAGAAATAGGTATTATGAAAGCAGTTGGTGCTAAAAATTCCCATATCTTTTATTTATTTTTTATTGAATCAGGATTATTAGGTTTGATTGGTGGTTTAGCAGGAGTTATTATGGGTAAAATTATAGGTTATATTGGAATATTTGTAATTAATAATTATCTTGGAGCTAGTATCAAACCTACACTTGATTTATTACTTATTATTTCTGCATTGTTTGGAAGTTTTTTAATTGGTTCTATTGCAGGTATTCTTCCTGCTTTGAATGCAGCTAAACAAAATCCTGTGGAGGTATTAAGAGGATGATTAATTTAGATTTAATAAAATATTCATTAAGAAATTTAAATTCTAGAAAATCAAGAAGTTTTCTAACAATAATTTCTATTTTTGTTGGAATAACAACTATTTTTTTATTTGTAAGTTTTGGTTGGGGCCTTTATGATTATATTGATTCTATAACATCAAGTTCAGCAGTTGATAAAATTGTTATACAAACAAAAGGTTCAGGAGTTGCAGGTTTAGATGATACTATTAGTTTTTCTCAAAAAGATTTAAATGCAGTTGAAAGAACAGCAGGAGTTTATGTTGCTTCACCAATTTATATGAAATCTGCTGAAATAAAACAAGATAGGATTAAGAGATATGTTTGGATGATGGGTATTGATTCAAAAAAGAATTTAATTGAAGAAATGAGTAATCTTAAAATTGTATCTGGAAGAAAATTGAGTAGTGGAGATAAAAATAAAGTTGTTTTAGGTTATAATTACATGGTTGAAGATATTATTTTTCCTAAAAAATATGAATTAAATGATAAAATAAACGTTCAAGGCGTTGATTTAAGAGTTATTGGTTTTTATGAATCTCTTGGAAATCCTCAAGATGATTCTTCGATTTATGTTATTGATGATACTTTCAAAGAAATGTATCCAAATAGTACGAATAAATTTTCTTGGATAATTGCTAAAGTAGATAAAACTCAGATGGATACTGTAATAAGTCGGGTTGAGAAAAAAATTAGAGATTCAAGAGAATTGGAAGAAGGAAAGGAAGATTTTTTTGTTGCTTCATTTGAAGAATTATTAGATACTTATACTTCAGTTTTGGATATAATTATATGGTTTATTATTTTTATTGCTTTAATTTCGGTTTTTGTTTCTACAATTAATACAGCAAATACTATGATAACTTCGGTTATTGAAAGATATAAAGAGATTGGTATTATGAAAGCAGTTGGTGCAAGAAATCAGGATATACTTGGGATATTTTTGTTTGAATCTGGATTTTTAGGTTTTATTGCAGGCTGTATTGGTGTTTTTGTTGGCGTAATATTATCTGAAACAGCAAAATCAGTTCTTTTGTTTTATGGTTATGGATTTTTAAAACCTCATTATTCTTTTGTTTTATTCGCAGGAGCAATAGTATTTGCAACATTTACTGGAATAATCTCAGGTATTTTGCCTGCAATTAAAGCAAGCAAATTAAAAGCAGTTGATAGTTTAAGATTTGAATAATTTTCTTTTTATTTTTATTTTTCTTTTTAAATATAAACCAATTACAATAATTAATAAAATTAGAATAGCAAAATACATTGTCCATGGTGTTGATTTTTTATCATTCTTTCTGCTTTCAAATAATTCTTTTTCATATGTAACTTCATATGTTTGTTCTCTTCTTATTTGAATAGCATCATTATATTTTATTTTAATGTTAAACTTATTAGAATTAGGTATTACCTCAAAATCACCTGTAGAATATTCATTAATATCTAAATCACCAATTATATTTGATCTTGATCCTTTAACAGAAATTGAATCTTGTTGAGGTATCTCAATTGTAACTGCTTCTACATTATTTTTTCCTATGTTTAAGACTTCAAAAGTTATTATACTTGTTTCAGAGTTATAATTTTTTATATAAACTTCAAAATTTGTTTTAACGTCTTTTATTTCTAGATTGAATTTATTTAGTATAGATATCTGATTATTATTTGAAGTAAGGATTGTTGTTATAGGATTATTTCCGTTTATAGCTTCTTTGTCAATTCTTACTTTATAGGGAACCATAAGATAACTATTATAATCATAAGTGTATGTAGATGAATTAATCTCAAATTTATTTTGTATATTTGGATCAAAAATAAGGGGATATTCTTCTAATAACTCAAATTTTGCACCCTTACATAAACTATTTTCTACACCTGATATCTGAAATAATAGCTTAACATATTCTCCAGGTATTGCAGGATATGGATCTTGATTTATTAATGTTGCATTAATATCACATATAGCATTAGCAAAATTAATTATAAATAATAAGTTTATAACTACTATCACCAATTTTTTTTTCATTAAATCTTAAATAAACCGTATTTTTTAAATATATCTTTTTTAAAATCTATATTATTTCTAAAAACTTATAAATGTTAATTATCTAACTGAATTATGGTTTTAGATTTAGAACAGGATAGAATAAAAGGGTTGACTGAAAAAGAGGTAGTTAGGAGAATAAAAAGCGATGGCTATAATGAAATTGAAAGTTCTAAAAGAGATGGATTTTTTTTATTATTAATTAAAGTATTGAAAGAACCTATGTTTTTTCTTTTGATTGCTTCAGGAATTATTTATCTTTTTTTAGGTGATAATAAAGAGGCGATAATTTTACTATCTTGTGTGGTCATTATAGTTACAATAACAGTTTACCAAGAAAATAAAACTGAAAAGACTCTTGAAGCATTGAGAGATTTGTCAAGTCCGAGAGCAGTTGTAATAAGAAATGGAGAAAAAAAGAGAATTGCTGGAAGAGAAGTTGTGAGGGGAGATATTTTGATTTTATCTGAAGGTGAAAGAGTTCCTGCTGATGCTATAATACTTTCTTGTAGTAATATGAAAGTTGATGAATCTTTGTTAACTGGTGAATCAGTTCCAGTAAGAAAAACAGAATCAAGAGATACCTCAAAAATAAGCTCACCTGGTGGAGAAGATTTACCTTTTATTTATTCCGGAACACTTGTTGTAAGTGGTACATGTATTGCTGAAGTTATAAGAACTGGAATGAATACAGAAATGGGTAAAATAGGAAAGTCTTTGAAAGTTTTAACTGTAGAAAAAACACCTTTACAAAAAGAAGTAGCTAGTATTGTAAAATATTTTGCTATATGGGGGTTATTTTTATGTGGTTTAGTTGTTGTTATTTATGCTTTAACGAGAGATGGGTGGTTACATGGGTTATTAACTGGGTTGACTCTTGCAATGTCTGTTTTACCTGAAGAATTTCCTGTTGTATTAACTGTATTTTTAGCTTTAGGTGCTTGGAGAATGTCAAAGAAAAAAGTATTAGCAAGAAGACAACATGCGATACAATCACTTGGTTCTGCTACTGTTCTTTGCGTAGATAAAACTGGAACTTTGACTTTAAATAGAATGACTATTAAAAAAATTTATTCAAATTCTAAAACTCTTGATTTATCAAAGAGTAAATTAGATGATTCTTTTCATGAACTGATTGAAACGAGTATTCTAGCTAGTCAAAAAGATCCTTTTGACCCTATGGAAAAAGCAATTAAAAATTTAAGTAAAGAAGTAAAGTTTGAACATAATTTTTCTTCTTTGAAATTAATAAAAGAATTTCCACTAACAAAAGAAATACTTGCAACTTCTAGTGTATGGGAGTCTGATAAAAAAGAAATTTTTGTTGCAACTAAAGGGGCTCCAGAATCAATTTTTAGTTTATGTCATTTAAATTCTTCAGAGAAAACAAAACTATTAAAAGAAGTAGAAAAAATGGCTTCTGAAGGTTTGAGAGTAATAGGTGTTGCAAAATCAAGTATAAAAAATTTAGATCATGAAGATAAAGTTGATATGTTTAATTATAGATTTATCGGACTTATTGGTTTTGAAGATCCAATTAGACCAGGTGTTGCTTCTGCAATAAAAGAATGTTATAATGCTGGAATAAAAGTAATGATGATAACTGGAGATTATCCAGTAACTGCAAAAAATATTGGCTTACAAATTGGATTGGTAAAATGTGATGTAATAACTGGTGAAGAACTTGATAAAATGAAAGATAGTGAATTGAAAAAAAGAATTTCAAATGTATGCATATTTGCAAGAGTTGTTCCAGAACAAAAACTAAGAATTGTTGCTGCATTGAAAGCAAAAGGAGAAATTGTTGTAATGACTGGAGATGGTGTTAATGATGCACCAGCTTTGAAATCAGCACATGTTGGAATTGCTATGGGGATGAGAGGTACAGATGTAGCAAGAGAAGCTTCAGGAATGGTTATTTTAGATGATGACTTTTCTTCAATTGTTGAAGGTGTAAAAACCGGAAGAAGGATATTTGATAACATTAGGAAGGCGATGGGATATTTGTTTGCAGTTCATTTTCCAATTGCAGGAATAACTTTGTTAGCCTTGATTTTTGGTTGGCCTCTTATTTTACTCCCAGCACATATTGTTTTTCTTGAATTAATAATTGATCCAACATGTTCAATAGTTTTTGAAGCTGTAAATGAGGAAAAAAATATCATGAATAGAAAACCTAGGAATCCTAAAGAAAGAATATTCAATAAAAAAACAATAATTTTAAGTGCTTTACAGGGAATTATTATCCTTATTTTAACTGCAATATTGTTTAAGTTATCTGTTTTTATGGGTAAAACTGAATTTACTTCAAGAGCAATTGCCTTTTCAACATTAATAATTGGTAATCTTGGACTTATACTTTCTAATTTATCTTGGAAAGAATCTGTATTTTCTGTTATTAAATTAAAGAATAAAGCTTTAATTTATGTGTTTACAGGAGCTTTAGCATTTTTATTGTTAACTATTTATGTTCCATATCTGAATGATATTTTTAAATTTGATCCTCTTGGTTTAAAAGATTGGGGTATGATTCTTTTGTCAGGTATTATTGTTGTCTTATTATTTGAGACCACTGAGAAAATAGTTGGTATGAAATAAATTAGCATATAAAATCTTTTAAATATATTTAAAATACTGCATCTATGGTTAAAAATAGGATTAAAAAAGCAAAAAAATTAGTGAGTAAGGAAAATTATCTTGAATTTTTTAATGATAAAAAGCTATTATTTGCCCCTTGGGCTGCTGAAGATAAATTCTTCGGAGCATATCAATATTTTTATTCTCCTTTGAAGAATATATTTGGAGAAGTAGTTATTTTTGATCCTAAAAAAGAAATAGCAATTTTTGGAAGAGATCAAATGAATTTAAATTTTTTAGAAGTTATTAGAAAAGAACAGCCAGATTTTGTTTTTATTTGGTTGATATATGATGAATTTAGTTTAAACACTTTATTTAAGATAAAAGAGATTTGCCCAAAAACGAAGTTAATAAACTTTTTTGGTGATGATGATTCTTTATTTGATAGATTTTCAAGATATTATTATCCTATTATTGATTATTGTTTGGTTTTTCCTCAGCTTACTCAAGAAACTTACTTAGATAATGGAATAAAAAATGTTTTTTTTACATGTGGAATTAATAGGAAAACTTTTGATAACCTTAATTTAAAAAAAGAGTATGATGTAACTTTTATAGGAACACCAAAAAGTGACAGAATGGAAAAATTAGAATACTTGATAGATCATGGTATTAATGTTAGGATATTTGGTTCTGGTTGGTCAAATTATCCAAAATTTAAGAATTTTTATGGTGGTTCTTTGAGTAATGAAGATTTAGTTAAGGTTATAAATAAAACAAAAATTAATATTTCTTTTTCTCTGAATTACCAAAGAAAAAATCATATGAAGGGTAGAGTATTTGAAATTTCTGGATGTAAATCTTTTTTGCTATCTCAAGAATTTCCTAATGCTGATAGATTCTTTGATATAGGAAAAGAGTTAGTTTTGTTTAAAGATAATGAAGATTTATTAAAAAAAGTTAAGTATTACTTAAAAAATGAGAAAGAAAGAGAACAAATTGCTGAAAGAGGTTATAAAAGAGTTATTAAAGATTATGATTTTTCAAAAGAATTGAATGAATTTTTTAATAAAATTATAAACAATGAGTTTAAGAATGATGGATTTAATATTAACAAAAAAGTGATTAATCTTAATATAAATAAACTTAATTATAATTCAAATAAGTTAATTTCACTTGTTAAAGATTTTGATTATGTTTCGTTTTATAGTGATAATGTTAAATTTTCAAAGTACAAAAACAAAATTCAAGCATATTCTTTATGTAAAACTAATAAACCAATTAGTTATTGTAAGTTTAATTTTTATTCTTCAAATATAGGTGTTTATGCAAGTGTTAACTCTTATGATTTGTTTAAATATTTAGGTAAGAAAAAATTTTCTAAGTTTTTAAATCTTAATCTTATGATGGTTAGAACTGATTTTTTTATACATAATATTAATTTATTCATTAATTTATCAAAAGGAAAGGAAGTATTATTAATTAATGAAGAAAATACTGCTTTTGTTAATCTTTCACTTGTTCAATTTAAAAATTTTGATAAAAAATATTCCAATTTGATAACAAATCCTATTGAGCTAAAGTTCTTACAAGACTTGTCAAGCTTAATATTTCAAAGAAAGATTTTATTTAGCTTATATCTTTATAAACTGATATTTGAATCATTACAGGGAAAGATGTTTATATTAAAAGCAATTTATAATAATTATTTTATAAATCAAAAATATCAGAAAAGATTATTTAATGTAATATTTAAAAATGAGAAATATTATGAGGATAAATAATCCAAGTTTGCTTACAATCCTTCAGTTTATAAAGAGTTAATTGTTTTTATTACCGAATTTTTATCGATACCACAAACTTTTTGAATATTCTCTCTTCCTCCATAACAATAAATATAATCAGTTAAACCAATTCTTTTTAGATTAACTTTTATTTCATTGTCAGTGATTGTTTCAGAGATTATACTTCCTAAGCCACCATTTAATACATGTTCTTCTAGTGAAACAATATTTTTATAATTTTTTAATACTTCTTTAAACTCATTATTAATGGGGCTTAATCTGTATAAATCAATTACTCCAATATTTTTTCCTTTAGATAACAATTCTTTTCTTACATTTAATGCAGTATGAACCATATTTCCTGTTGATACTATTGCTGTATTTTCTCCAGGAGATATTTCACAAAATCCTTTTTTATAGTAATCAGCTTTATTATTAATGTTATAAATATTTGGTTGGATTTGTCTGTCTAATCTTAAATAAATTGGTTCTTTTGAACAGTAACTTATTTCTGCGAATTTCTCAGCTATTATACTATCTGATGGACTTAAAACTACTAAGTTAGGTATTGCCCTCATTATTGAAATATCTTCTGTTGTGTGATGAGTTGGACCCGAGTCATCATAACTAAATCCAGCACCGACACCCACAATTTTAATAGGTAATTTCATAAGACCGCCGTTTAATTTTGCAAATTCATGTGCTCTTGATGTAATAAATGGGGCTATAGCATAAGTATAAACATTTTTACCCTCTTTTGCTAGTCCAGATGCAATTCCTAACATATTATGTTCTGCAATTCCTACATTAAAATATTGGTTTGTTAAATCTTTTCGCCATTTGTCTAATGCTGGAGCTCCCATATCTGCACAAACTAATATTACTTTTTTATCATCTTTTGCAAATTCATATAATCTATCCCAAAAGGCATCTCTCATTGTTTTATTACTTATCATTTATTTACTCCTTGAATATTCATCTAGATCTTTTCTAGCAATATCTATAAGATTTCCTGTAGGTGCTAATCCATGATATTTTGCTTCTTGCATACATTTTATTCCTTCTCCTTTAGTAGTATTTGCAATTATTGCTAAAGGTTTACTTCTTTTTTTTTGTTTGAAATCATTAAGTATTTCATAAACTTCTTTTATAGAGTGACCATTTATTGTTTTAGTGTCCCATCCAAATGCTTTGAATTTTTCATCAATAGGATCTAATTTAACTGCGTTTTCAGTTTTACACAAAACACCGTAACCGTTTCTATCAATAATTGAAACTAAATTGTTTAGATTGTGATGTCCTATAAACATTGCTGATTCCCAAATTGATCCTTCATAGCATTCAGCATCTCCAAGTAAAACAAATGTTTTATACTTTTTATTATCAATTTTTGCATTTAATGCTACACCTGCGCTTAATGCAAGTCCATGACCTAAAGAACCCGTTGTGAATTCGACTCCTGGAACATCACATTGTAAATGAACTCCGAATTTTCCATCACTACAACAGAATTTGTCTAACCAGTATTTTGGAAAAAATCCAACATTTGAGAGGGTAGCATAAAGAATTGGACTTGCCTGTCCTTTACTTAGTATAAATCTATCTCTTTCATCCCAATTAGGATTTTTAGAATCATAGTTTAATATTTTTCCAGGATATAATACTGTTAGTATTTCTGCACAAGACATTGAAGATGTTACATGACCTGTTTTTGCTTTAATACACATTTCTAGTGTATCTTTTCTTATTTCATTAGCTTTTTCTTTTAAATCTCTTTCGTCTTCTTTTTTCATTATATTAATTTAACTTAACTGTTTTTAAAGTTTTATATTGTTAAAAGATTGTTAATATTAATTAATCTCTAAATATCTCTCTTTTTAGTTTAAATTGACTCATTTTTTCTATATGTCTTTTAGCTTCTATTCCAAATTTTTTTTCAATCATATTTAAGTAATTATTATTTGTGAAATATTTTTGGAATGCATCATCTCTGAATTTTAATACTTTCTCTGAAGAGATATTTTTTGTAGGTAGTGGAATAAAACCATATGAATGTTGGGCAAAGTCTGACCAGGATTTTGGAGTTCTTATTCCCTTATTTAATGTTTCTTCATACAATTTTGAACCTGGCCATGCAATTGCACAGTAAAGATTAACAAATTCACAATTTTGATCTATTGCTAAATCTAGAGTTTCTTGCATTGTTTCAAGATTATCATTTGGAAATCCAAACATATAATTTCCGAGAATATTTATATCGAAACTTTTTACTTTATCACTTAGTCTTTTCATATCTTCTTTAGTGAATTGTCCTTTATTGACTTCTTTAATTATTTCATTATTTCCAGATTCAAATCCAAAACATAACCATTTGAATCCAGCTTTTCTAATTAATTCAAGATCATTTTCTTTTGTTGTATCAACTCTTGCATATGCCCAGATATTTATTTTGTCTCCTAATCCTCTTTCAATAAGTTTGTTTGATATTTCTTTATAATGGCTTGGTTTTAATAAAAACATTTCGTCGATTATCTTAAATGTTTTAACATTTTTTTCTTCAAAGAGGTATTCTATTTGATCTACAACCCATTTAGGATTCCAGTATCTAACTCCTCGTTCTCCATAAGTTTTCCATATTGAACAAAAATCACATTGAAAAGGACAGCCAAGAGATGTTGAAAGTGATGCATAATTTTTTCTTTCATTAAAATTATCTAAACATTGCCAGTTATGTGCTTTATATATTCCTTTGTCTAAATCCAATAAATCCCAAGCAACATTACCCAATTCTTCAGTTAAATTTTTTATATTTTGAGCTCGAGAATTTGATTTTATTTCTCCACTTTCTTTATACCATAATCCTGGTATTTTATTTAGTCTGTTATTTTCAAGAAGTCCAATTAATGTGTGAAAACCCTCTCCTTCAGCGACATAATCACATGACTCTTCAGTTATTGTTCTTTTAGGTAATGCAGAGGGATGTAAACCAGTTAAAATTATTTTTCTTTCAGAATTTATTTCTTTGATAGTTTTACATAAATCTCCAACACTACTCATTAGTTGAGTTGATGCAGAGGGATGTTGTCCATAAACAACAATATTAACTAATTTAGGATTAATATTCTCAATTTCTTTAGCAGTTTCATTAAAACTAAGATTTTTTGCATTAGCATCTAAAATATTTACATCATAACCCCTATTCTGAATAAATCCAGCAGTTAATGCACTCCAAAATGGTGGTTCAATTGCAGAATAGTCTTCACTTAACTCTTGATAAACTCTTTTTTTAGATCCTCCAGAATTAACAAGTAATAAATCTAAATTTTTTGACATAATTTTAATTTTAGAATGTTATTATTAAATATTTATATTCTTAACTTTTGTTGTTATATTAGGGAAAGTCTAAACACATTGGGTCTGGTTCATCATTTTCTATAGCTAATTTTTCACATTGAATTGCATAAACTCCATATGTGCAACGACCACATTCTTTATTTACATTAATTGATTTTAATATATCTCTGTGTTTTTCACTACCCCATAATTCACTTATTTTATCAATGTGAGGATAATGATCACATAACTTGAATCTTTCTTCAAGTCTATGATCTGCACAAACATATACTCCCCCATTAGAGCATACTTGAATCATTAAAGGTGATGAACAACATCTACTAAATCCGTGTTTGACTTTAAATTCTGGATCAAATTTATGCATTATAGTAAATACTCTGAATTTATCATTCTTTTCTAGATCATGACATTTTCTAAAAAGATCGTGAATTTCATCAAGGTCATAATTTAATTTTATTACAGATTTGTAATCTTTTCTTTCTAGATCGGCAGGTCTTGCATGAAAATCTCTTACACCTATTTCTTTAGCAAGTTTACAAGCAGTATAAATATCTTGCCAATTATCCGGTCTTATTAGGAACTTATAAGCAATATCTATTTTTGATTTAGTTTCTTCTTTTTTTCTTATTATTAATTCTAAATTTTTTATTACTTTATCAAACATGTCGATATTGTGTACTTTTTTAAAAACTTCTTTTGTTCCAGAGTCTAATGATACTCCAACCCATCTACAATTCATCATCTCTTCAGCAATTTTTTCATTTATTAAACTTCCATTTGTTGCATATGATGACTTCATTCCTTTTTTAGCAATATAAGAAGGTAATTCCCATACATTCTTATTCATTAAAGGTTCACCACCACCGCCAAGACATACTCCCCTTACTCCCCAGTCACTCATAAAATCTATCAAATTTCTAAGATGTTCTTTAGTCATTATTTTTCTATCTGTTGGAACTTCATCAGGATTTATAACAAGATATCTTTGAGCATTGCAGTGCCCACATTGGTAATTACAAACATGAGCTGGATCAAGAGAGAGTTCAATTGGTGCAGGTAAATTATTATTGCCTTCCCACCATTCTGCAATTGGTTTGTAATGGCTTTCGAAATAGGTTAATCCTTTATCAGAATTAAAAGAGTTGTATTTATCTTTCCACTCTTTTCTAGGTTCTTCAGGTCTTTCTCTCATTTTTAATAGTTTAATTTATTTTTAATGCTTTTTAAATATTTATTGCTTACATAATATCTGTATTAATGTTGATTTATTTTATAAGTAAATAATTATTTTGATATTTGTGAAAAATTTAATTGTTAATCTAGGTCCATTGGGTGATGTTGTGAGAACTACTGTACTATTAAGACAATTAAATGGAGAAAATTATTGGTTAACAAAAAAAAAGTGTAAAGATGTTCTAAACTCAAAGAAAATTAAAAAAACCTTTTTTTTTGATAATGAATCTGATTTGGAAGAATTATTAAAACATAAATTTGATTTGTTGATAAGTTTAAATGAAGAATCAGAAGCTTTGAATATTGTTAAAAATCTGAAATATGAAAAATTGATTGGTATTTATTATAATTCAAATGGAGAAATTGATTATACTCCTGAAAGTAGATATTGGTTTGATATGTCCCTTTCTAGTAAATTTGGAAAAGAAAATGCTGATAAACTTAAGATGATGAACTGTAAATCTTATCCTCAAATTTTAATTGAAATGGTTGGCGGTTTATGGGATGAACAAGAATATGATTTAGGTATACCTTCTAAAAAAATAAAAGGAAAAATTGGACTAATAAAAGAAGTTACTGGAATTTGGAAAAATAAAGGTTGGGCATTTTATGATGATTTAAAAGATAAGTTAGAACTTGAAGGATATGCTGTTGATTTTTTAGGATTAAAACAGACTGTTAGGGAGCATATTGATGATATTAATAATTGTGAGATAGTTATTTGTGGTGATACTTTAGGTATGCATTTAGCTTTAGCTTTGAATAAAAAAATAGTAACTATATTTAATTGTACATCTGCAAATGAAATTCATGATTATGGAAGACTTACAAAAGTTGTTAGTCCTTTTTGTGAAAAATATTTTTATAAAACTGGATTGAATAATGAAGCGATAAGAGCTGTTTCATTAGAAGAAGTTTATAAAACTTTTAAAAAATTAGTGTAATGGTCTCTTTTTTATTATTCCACCCTTAACATCTTTTATTCCTTCTTCAATTATAACTGCATTTGGATCAATACTTATTATCTCTTGTTTTATTTTTGTAGTTTCTAATCTTGTTAAAAAAGTAAATAATATGTCTATTTCTTTGTTGGATGAGTCTAGAAAACCTTTTTTTCCTCGATATATTGTTACTCCTTTTTTAAGATCATTTATTAATTTTTTTCTTATTTCCTCACTTTTGTTTGATATTATTGTCATACCAATGTATTCTTCAACTCCTTGTATGAAAAAATCAACTGTTTTAGATGCTGCTAAGTATGTAAGTACTGAATAAAGTGCAGATTCAATTCCAAGTAATAATGCTGCAAATGAAAAGATTATTATGTTTATTCCAAATATAATTTCTCCAATACTTAATCCTATTTTTTTATTTAAATAAACTGAAAGAACTTCAGTTCCATCTAAAACACCTCCGCCCCTCATTACTAATCCAACTCCTCCTCCAACTAAAAATCCCCCAAATACTGCAACAAGCAATTTATCAGAAGTTACTACAGGATATTCAATAAAAATTAAACATAATGCAAGAATTAAAATAGCCAAACAAGTTTTAATGGCAAATATATTACCTACTTGTTTTCTTGCTAATATCATGAAGGGGATATTTAGTATGAAAATTAATAATGAGATAGATAGAGGGGTTATGAATGAAATAATAAGAGAAATACCTGTTACTCCTCCATCAATAAAACCATTAGGGATTAAAAAACTTTTAAGGCCGAATCCTGCAATAAATATTCCTAATAGGATAATAATACTCTCTTTAATTAAATTTGGAATTAAAATTTGCTTTTTCATTAAATTTATAAAAAAAATGAATTTATAAACTTTAATAAATACTTTTATTGTATAAATAGAGGTAATATGATAATTATTAATTTAATTTTATTTGGGGTATTTCTTATAGTCTTAATTAAGTCAGCAGAATATGCAATTAAATTTTCTTCAAGACTTGCAAAAATTTTTAAATTTCCTGAATTTGTTGTAAGCTTTTTTATTATTGCATTAATATCTGTTCTTCCAGAAGCAATTATTTCAGTTATATCTGCATTTAAAGGAGAACCAGAACTAGGACTTGGAACATTACTTGGGTCAAATGTAGCTGATTTAACATTAGTTTTTGGAATTGTAGCTTTATTTGCATCGAGAAATGGTGTAAAAGTTAAAAGTAAAATTTTGAGAGACAGTTTTTTTTATTTAACACTTCTTATATTTCCACTTATACTTGGGTTTGATGGAATTCTTTCAAGAAAAGATGGTATTATCTTAATTTTACTAGGTTCTTTATTCTTTTTTAGAATTTACTCTGCAAGTAATAAATTTCATAAAAAATTTAATCATACTAAAAAATATCCTTTTATTAAAACTTTATTGTTTTTGTTTTTTAGTTTAGGAGCTATATTATTAAGTGCATTTTTTACTGTTAAGTTTGCAGTAAACTTTGCAAATGACGCAAAACTTCCATCTGTTCTTATTGGTTTAACAATTATTGCAATTGGAACTTGTCTTCCAGAATTAATATTTTCAATTAAAGCAGTGAGAAGAAATCATGATGATCTTGCATTAGGTGATATTCTTGGAACAGTTGTTACAGATGCAACAATTATTTTAGGAACAGTTGCATTAATATCTCCGTTTAGTTATAATCCCATAAATATATATACAACTGGAACTGCAATGTTTTTGGCAGGAGTATTTGCTATTGTTTTTATGAAATCTGATAAGTCGATTAATAAATTCGAAGGATTATTGCTTATTTTTATTTATATTGCATTTATATTCATTGAATTTCTAATTAATAGTGTAGGAATTAATTAATTTTGAGAATTAAAATAAATCTGATTGAATTAGTTTCAATATATCCTATATAAAGTATTGTGAAAATATTAATAAAATAACTCTTTTTTTATTCTTTATGAAAAATAAAAAAATTGATATTTATCTTGTTGGTGATGTTTCAGCAACAAATGTTTTAATTGAAATTTTTGGTAATGGCTTAGTTAAACAGTTTAGTTATAATGGACAAGAAATTTATGATTTTAAGAGAGAAGTTTTGGAGGATTCAATTAGAAAGTCAGGAATTAAATTTCAAGACATTACTCGAATGGTATTTGCTGCAGCTTGTCCAACAGATGGAAAATTCGGTAAGATGACAAATGCTCCTTTTTCTTTAAATATAAATGATTATTGGGGTATTGATGCTCTTATAATGAATGATTTTGAAGGTGTTTCAGAAGGAATTTCAGGTTATTTATCTGGAGTACATGAGTTGAAACTATTACCACTGCTACATTTAAATGGATTTTATGGAAATGAAGTTGATAAAGAAAACATTGGTGTTATTGGTGCTGGAACAGGTTTAGGTGAAGGCAGATTATTTTTTAGTGGTGGAAGATATAAACCTAAATCTTCAGAAGGAGGGCATAAAGATTTGCCAATTAATCCGAGAAATAAAAAAGAGATAGAAATTGCAACATATTTGAGTCTACAGTATTATGGTGGAAGAATCCCTCATTCTGAATCTGTTCTTTCAGGAAGGGGAACAAAGCAAGTATTTGATTATCTTCTTGCAAGAAATATTGTTACTGGAGATTGTTTTATTCCTGATGAAGCTATCAGAGAATTTGAAGACATAAAAGATAAATCAGAAGCTATTTCAAGACTTGCAAAAAAATATCCGGATAGTGTTTTTAGTGAAACAGACGAATTTTTTAACAGAATTTATGGAAGAGCTTGCCGTAATGTTGCTGTTCATGAAAAAGCAATTGGTGGGTTGTATATTGCTGGAGGAATTATGAGAAAAAATATTGAAACAAAACAAGGATCTGAAGTAATTGACTCAAGAATATGGCAATCATTTATGGAAGAATTTGATAACGGAGCAACACATAGAGAATGGGTAAACCAAACTCCAGTTAATGTTATTCTCGATAAAGAAGTTGGATTAAAAGGTGCAAAATATGTTGCACAAAATATTAAGATATTTAATGAGAAGTTAAATTGAATTATTGTAAGCTATTAAAAAAATAAAGTGTATAAGAGTTATAATAAATAATCTTACAAGACTATATCCTAATAATAAAACTGCTTCTTTCTATTCTTTTAAAAAATATATAAATTATTAAAAAGGTAGTATAAATTAGTAAGATTATGAAAAGAAGAGAATTTTTAAAAAAAGTTAGTTCAAGATTTTTTGCATTAAGTATGCCAGTCATGGTTATTAAAGAACATAAAACAATGGACTTTGAAGAAATGGTTGGTGATATGGATTTAAATGTTAAAGTTAACAATGAAATGGTTATTAATTTTGGAAAAAATAGATTGAATTCTTCTGATTTAAATGGTGATGATCTTTGGTTGCCTATAGATAAAAATAGTTTTTATGGATTTACAAGTGTAGATAAAGTTGATTTTGATAACGATGGTATTGAGGACCTTGTTTTGGGATTTGAGTGGGGAGCATATGGTTCTGGTTTTGCTTTTGGGAATCTTGTTGTTTCAAGTAAAAAAAGAACAGCACAATTCTATAAATCATTTAGTGGAGCAGGATTTTGGTGGATTCCTGGACCTATTCCTGAAGTTAAAGAACCATATAATATACTTGAAGTAAGAGATTGGATGCCAATTTATCCCGAAATTAAGCTAAAAGAAGGTGAATTTGATTTAGCTCACAGTGAATCAATGGGTTTTATTTTTACACATGTTTGGAATGGAAAAAGATTTGAATTTAAAGCAGTTCCAGAATTTTATCAGAAATTGCTTCCAAGAGTTGAAGAGGCAGTTAAAATAGCTGAGGAAGAAAAAGAGTATAATCAGTTTAAGTTAAAGATGTATAATCGAATTGCAGAAGACTTTGAGAAAGCTGCAAGTGGAGAGAAAATATCTGTTGATACTTTAAAATCTTCTGGATTTAAACTTCTAAAAGAAATTGAGTATAAGTAAATTTAAACTTATTTTATTAACAATCCCAACATTCTAAACATAATCTATCTTTTGAATAACCTGTTGCTTCTTCTAAGTCTTCAATTGTTGCATAATTTAAACTATCAGCATCTAATTTTTTTCTTAAATTTTCAAGAGACATTCTACGAGCTATACAATCTTCATCTTTTTTTGTTGATTTTCCATATTTACATGCATGCATAAGTGGTGGGCAAGCAATCATAATATGAACTTCTTTAGCACCAAACTTTCTTAGTCTTTTGACTTGATTTTCTGTTTGATTTCCTCGAACAATACTATCATCAACTATTATAAGTCTTCTTTCTTTGATAAATTCTTCAATTGGGATAAGTTTTGTTTTTGCTTCTTCTTCTCTTGAGCTTTGCTCAAGAGGAGTATAACTTCTGTCAGAATAATCATATCTTATAAAAGCTTCTAGATAAGGTATTTTAGAATAATGTGAATATCCTAAAGCATGCCATCTTCCAGAGTTTGGAAAAGGAGACACAAAATCAGCATCAATATTAAATCTTTTTGCAAGTGCTCCACCAAGTTTTGTTCTTACTTCCGCAACATTTTTTCCATCGATTACTGAAGCAGGATGTGCTGTATAAATCCACTCAAATGTACCTAACTTTATTGGTTCAAGATTTAATTTTTGAATACTGTTTATTCCATCAGGAGTTAATAATACTGTTTCACCAGGTTCAACATCTCTTACAATATCAAAACCAGTATTAACAAATGAATTGCTTTCAGAAGAGACAGCATAACTTCCATCTTTTTTTCCTAGAATTAAAGGTTTTCTTCCCCATCCTCTTGCAGCATAGACACCTTCTTTTTTTAAACAAACAACTGAAAAATCTCCTTGAATAAGATTTACTAATGATTCTATTCCTTTCTCAAAATTTTTTTCTCGAGCAATTATTCTTGAAAGAAGTGCAGTATCATTTACATCTTCTGGGTTTTGATATCCTGAAAAGCATTCGCCTTCTTGTATAAGTCTTAATTTTAACTCTTCGCTGTTGATAAGGTTTCCATCATATGCAAATGAATGGCCTTTTGATGAAGAGAATTCTGAAAGAGGCTGTCTATTTATTGAAACAGCTCCAATCCCAAATTTTCCGTTATAGTTTTTCAATACTTCTTTAGTAAATTGTTGTTTTAGAAGTCCTCTATGAGTATTTCCATCAAAATATTTACCATCAAATAACTGCATACCACAGTAATTTTGAGCTCTATGTTGCAAATAAAAAATTCCAAGATACAAGTCTTTAGTGCAATTATCACCTGAAACTACTCCAATTATTCCAGCCATATATCAAATATATTTTTGATGCTTCTTAAACATTTTCAGTATAAAGTATATAGTTTTTTGGAAATTAAGATTACTCAATTAAATAAATTATATGATATTAATGAAATAAAAAAGATTATAGTTATTAGGAATAAGAATACTAAAGTATATCCTAATAATAAAACTGCTTCTTTCTTTTTTCCATCTATAAATAACATTGCCGGCTTCCCAAAAACTAAGAATCCAGTAATAGCTGCAGAGCATACAAATAGCAGAAGCACTGAAGCTATGGCAAATATTGTGTCTTCTTTTGGAGCTAAATTTTGGAGAGAAAACATAAACGATGCTATTAATATTATATAAACTGCAGTTAAAATTGCATCAATAAAAGCACGGCTTATTATTTTTTTCATGATTTTTGTATAATCCTTATTTATATAAATATTTTGATTTTTTGTAATATTTTAGATTTACGCTAAATTAACTAAATATTTAAACTTAAAAATATTCTAATTATATGGATAAAATAAAAATTATTACTGCTATAATAATTGTTTTATCATTTTTAATAGGAATTATTTCATATCAATATTTTCCAGATAAAATAGCTAGTCATTGGGATTCTCATGGAGAAGTTAATGGATACATGTCTAAATTTTTTGGAATTTTTCTTTTGCCCTTTATTTCTATAATTATATTTTTGCTTTTTCTTTTGCTGCCTAAAATAGATCCCTTAAAAAAGAATTATGTGAAATTTAAAAATCAGTATAGCTCTTTTATTTTAGTCATAACTTTATTTATGTTCTACATTTATTTATTAACAATTTTTTGGAATTTCGGAATTAAGATTAATATGAATTTAAGTTTGATACCTGCAATAGGAATTCTTTTTATTTATATTGGGATAATGTTTAAAAAAATCAAAAGGAACTGGTTTATTGGAATTCGTACTGCTTGGACAATAAATAATGATAAAGTATGGGAGAAAACACATAGATTAGGAAGCAAGCTTTTTATTACATCAGGGATAATCACTATTTTTGGAATATTTTTTCCTGAATATCTCCTTTGGTTTGTTTTAGCTCCAGTTATTATAAGCTCAATAATTTGTATAATTTATTCTTATTTAGAATATCGCAAGGAATAGTAAATATTAATCTTAACTATGATTTAATTTTATAAATTATCTTAAATGTTACACTTTTTTATTTAGTATTATTTTTGTTATTGTAAGAATATTTTATATATTATCTTTTTAATCTTTTATTATGGATATAGGAAAAACAATTTATGTTACTAAGAGAAAAGATTGGCATAAATGGCTTGTTAAAAATTCTCATAAAGAAAAAGAGATTTGGCTTATTTATTATCGAAAGGATTCTGGAAAACCAAGAATTCTTTATAATGATGCTGTTGAAGAAGCAATTTGTTATGGTTGGATTGATAGCACTATAAAAAATATAGATGAAGAAAGATTTGCTCAAAGATTTACTCCAAGAAGAGCTAATAGCGTTCTTTCTGAAATGAATAAAGAACGTGTTCGTAGACTTATTAAAAATAAAAAAATGACTCCTATTGGACTTAAATCAATTTCACATGTTTTTGATAAAGACAAAGAAGAAGTTTTTGTAATTGCATCAGACATACTAGAAGAAATAAAAAATAATAAACAAGCCTGGAAAAACTTTCAAAAATTTTCAGAAGGATACAAAAGAGTACGTATAGGTTATATTGAAAGCCAAAGAAAACATAGTATGAATGCCTTCAAAAAAAGTTTACAAAATTTCATAAAGAATACAGAAAAAAATAAGAGATTTGGAATGATTCAATAACAATAATCTTTTCTTGAAAATTACTAAATAAGATTTCAACGCCCCCACGAGAACGAGTGTTTAGATTCGCAAAAACAAGAAAATTCTTTATAAATAAATAGGCAAAATTGTGCAAGAGTTTGGAGTATAAGTATAATGATTATTTTGCTCTGCCTATAAAATAATCTGTATAAAACTTATTTCTTGTACTTAAATCATAAATTCCTGAATCAAGTTTTTTAAAGTATTTTCCAAATTTATCTACAGAGGTATGTCCAAGAACTGCAAAAATCCCATTATGCTTCAAATGTTTCTTTGCTATTCCTAAAATTTTATCTAATTCCTCACTACTGAAATAACTATCAGAGCCAAATGAAAAGAAACTTAATATCAAATCATATTTTTTATTTAAGTTTAGATTCCTAATATCTGCTTGAATAAATTTACAACCTTTAAGTCCTTTTCTTGTTTTCGCTTTTTCAAGCATTCCCTTTGAGTAATCAACTAATGTCGCTGGATAAAATCCTTCTTTAACAAATAATTCGGTTATCAGACCAGTACCTGCCCCTAAATCTAACATTTCACCTTTATCTATATACTTCTTCAATTTATTAAGTAAAAAATTAGCGGCAATAAGATTCTGACCTGCAACACCCTTTCCTTTTGTTTTTATTGAATAATCATATACTTCTGAAAACTTATCATAAAACTTTGCCATTTCTCCATTTGTATAATCTATTGGTAAAAAAAGTCCATCAATCAAATATGTTCTATAAGTCTGGATTCTTTTTCCACCTATTCCTTTCCTTCCTAAATGTATACGAATAAACTGCACATCATCAGGCAATCCCTTAACTTTAATCCATGCAGGTCGCCCTTTTGAACTTTTATCATATTCTAATTTTAATGAATACTTATCAGGTTTTATTCCTTTGAACAATTTTCTTATTTTCATAATCTTTTCTCCATAATTAAATCTATATTTTTAACTCCATCTATTTCCACGGCTTTCTTTTCTATCAATTTGTATCCAAATTTTTTATAAAAGTTAAGAGCATTTTTAGTTGAAAAAAGATATAATCTTTTTAACTTCTTTTTTCTTGCATAATCTTCTAAAAAAAGTAATAACTTTTTACCAATCCCCTTGCCTATAAGATTATATTTGATATATAATCCACCTAATTTTTCTCCTTCTAAATCTATACACCCAAGGATTTTATTTTTTTCAACCATACAAAAAGTATCTCTATTTTTAATGTGATTTTTTATATGCTCAACAGAATTCCATTCTATTAGTTTATTTGTCCATTTTTTACCATAGCTTTTACTGACTATATTCTTTATAGTATTTAATCTTAATTTTGATATTTCTTCGGCATCTTTAATTTTAGCTTTTATTATTTTCATTTTAACCTCTTTTCTTATTAAGACAGGATAATGAACTTTTTAAACTTGAACTTTCAATCATTTTTATTACTATTTCTTGGAATAGTAGCTTATTCTTTCCCATCTAAATATTGGCATTGAATCTATCTCTATAATATTCTGAAGAAAATTATCTCTAATCTCAGAAAGAAGACTATAAAATTCTTCTATTGTTTTAGAATAACATCTGAAGTCAACATCTGCGTACCCAATATACCTTGAGACGCTTTCTGTACTGCCCTTTGATTTTAAAAACGACTTAATATTATTGTAGAGTTCTTTTGTAAACTTGCTCAGATGTAAGAACACTCTAAAATGCAAATAACCGAGCTTTTCGTAATTAAGTTTTGTTTTATAGCCAATGATAATCTTCTTTTTCTCCAAACTTTTTATTTTATTCTTTATTCCATTAGGAGACATATTTATTTTTTCAGAAAGTTCCAATAAACTAGTTCTACAGTTTTCAGATAAAAGATGAATAATTTTTTTATCTTTATCATCAATTTCTAAATCTTCCTGAAATTCTGAAGTGTTTGCTTCATAGACTTTACCTTCATGTAATAATTTTGTATTGAAATAAACACTTTCAATCTCACTTGTTATTAATTTCTCCTTAATTTTTTCAGATTTACCAGAAGTAATCTTTTTAATAACATCATCAAGCTCTTGATTATTTTTACACCTAATAGCGATAGTTAAATCCCAATGACCTGCATTTTTACCTACACCCAAAACATTAGGATTCTTGTCAATTTCATCAATCCATTCTTTTTCTTTAGAAGATGAAATCTGAACTAACTTAAAATAAACAACATAAATTGTTTCTCCAAGTCTTCCAACATCTACTAAAGCATTATAACCTTGAATGATATTTTCGGATTCTAGCTTTTCAATTCTATACTTTACAACTTGCTTGGATAATCCAACCCTCTTTCCAAGGGCTGAATAGCTAATACGAGCATTCATTTCAAGTTCAGATAATATCTTTTTGTTTTTTAAATCTAATTCCATATTTAACTATTTGCATATTAAATATATAAATATTGCGTTTTGTTACAAATTTGTCTCGTTAGTTCAATATATATCTATAACTACTACATAGTTATGAAAAGTATTGAATTTAACCAAGAAAGAGCAAGAAGATATTCAAAGGCAATGAATGAATATCCTAATGCGAGAAACTCTGAATTAAGAGAATTAAACCTAGATTGCCTTATTTCAAAACCTAATGTTAGAATATTAGACCTGGGAGCTGGAGACGGATATTTAACAAGCTATCTTTTTGAGAGATTCAAAGAAGCTGAGATTTATGCAGTAGACGAGTCTAATTCTATGCTATCAAACTTCCATAAAAAGGATAATATCACTTACCTAAAAGCGAGTAGTGAGAATCTTCCGTTTGAAAACGATTTTTTTGATATTATTATCTCTTTAGCTAGTTTTCATCATATTACTAAAAAGGGAGAAACTTTCAAAGAAGTTTATAGAGTTTTAGCACCTGAAGGAGTATTTGTAATTGCAGATGTTTACAATAATACTAAAACTCAGGAATTTTTTGACACAGTAGTAAGAAAGTATTGTATAACTGGGCACGAATTTCCATTTTTAGACAAAGAAAAAGTTGAAAAGTTGGCAAACCAGACAAAATTGTTCTTGGAAGAATCAAAACTAAAGTATACGCCATGGAAATTTAAAACAAGAGAAGACATGGCTTTATTTATCAAGAATCTTCTGGGATTAGATATATCTGAAGACCTTCTTTTAAAAATTTTATTTGAACATTTTCCGATAACAATAAGCCCTGATGAAATTCAATTGTCTTGGCAATTAGGGTATCATTTAGTAAAAAAGTCAAAAGAGACTCAAAGAAGACAGATAAACAATTTGATGTCTGAAACGGAAAAAAGTCAATTTAGTCAAATTATCAGAAAAATGCCTTGGTTGTATAATCCTATACTCAAGACAATTAAAAGATATTCTAACGCTGCAGATTTAATGGATATAGGGTGCGGTGATGGATATTTGCTTGAGCTAATACATCAAAAATTTTCGGATATAAAATTGACTGGAATTGATATAGACCCTTATTTTATAGATAAAGCTAAAGAAAAATACTCTTTTGAATTTTTAAATGAAAATGGTTATGATTTAAAGAAACAAGCAGACCTAATTATTTGTAATTTAGCTTTTCATCATTTTGATAACCCAATAAAATTAGTAAAGACACTTTATAGAAATTCAAAAAAAGCTTTAATAATATCCGACCAAATTAGACCTGCTGTTCAGAGGGAATTAAATAATAGACTAGAAAAGCGAAAAAAATTAGTTGGTGGGAATGATGTTCCGTTTTATATAGAAAATGAAAGGGAATCTATTTTAGAATCTTATAGCGAAAAGGAAATAATTGAAATTTTAAATTCTATAGAAATTCCTTATTCCATTGAATTTTTTGATAATGACTACTACAAGAGATTTGTTGCTGTTTTTACTAAATCGTTGGAGAACCAGATATGAGAATTGCATTAATTGTTCCTGGAGGAAGAAAAGAAATGGAAGGAATGAAAACTGTAGCAAGACCTCCTCTGGGAGTATGTTATTTAAAATCTTACCTAGCGCAAAACGGACACGAGACTAGAGTTTTTCATCAGGTTGATGAATCTGAATCTGAATTAGTCAAGAAAGTCTCAGAGTATAATCCTGACATTGCAGGATTTTCAACAATGAGTTGTGTTTTTGATGATGGTGTAAATTTAGCTCAGAATTTAAAGCAAATTAATCCAAAATTAAAAACAGTTTTTGGTGGCGAGCATATAACTGGAAGCTTTGCAGAAGACCAAAGATATGAACCTGGGTTTTTTGAGGAATCTTGTTCAAGAGAGGGAATTGATTATTTTATACCCTTTGAAGGTGAAAAACCACTTTTAAATCTAGTTAATGGATTAGCTTCAAAAGTTTCGGAAAGAAGTATTCCTGGAATACTCTTTAAACATAATGGAAAATGGGAATATACTGTGCAAGTTCCAAGAGTTCAAAATTTAGATGAACTACCAATACCAGACAGAAGCGATTTGCCCTATGATAAATATTGTTCTATTGACGAATCAAATGATTTAGAATATATGCACACTGGAAGAGGTTGTAGATTTAAATGTAGTTATTGTGCTACTCCTGTTTCAAATCCTGGGAAGGTTTCAGCTAATTCTGCAAAAAGAGTTTTGGACGAGATGGAAGATAGATATATAAATCATGGAAGGACTCACTTCTTTTTTGCTGATGAGTTATTTACCTTTGATACACAAAGAGTTTCAGAAATTTGCCAAGGAATTAAAGACAGAGGACTACAAGATAAAATTCAATATAGGGTATTTGCAAGAGTTGATGATGTAACAAAAAATAGAATTGACTTACAAATGTTAAGAGATTCTGGTTGTAATGGTTTATTTTTTGGAGTTGAATCAATGAACGAAGATACCTTAATGAGATTACATAAAGGAACAACTCCTGAAATGATTGAAGAAGCTATTTCTAAAACTTATGAAGCAGGTATTCCTGTTTGGGCATCTTTAATGGTCGGCTACCCTTGGGAAACTGAAGAGCAGTTAAGACAAAGTTTAAACAGGTACGCATCAATAGTTAAGCAAGGAAAAGTGTTTCACACATATTCATCATTTATAACTCCATTCCCAGGAACAGATTTTCATCATTATTGCAGAAGCAATGGATTAATCACTAATCCCAATTATTTGATGTCTGATTGTTCAATTCCTTCATTAAGAACGCCAATACCTGAAGCAAGATTAATTGAGATTCACAGACAGTTTAGAAAAGAGATTGATAAGTAATTTTTAGATGCTCTCTGCATTTTTATATAAATTTTCTAAAAATAGTTTAAATTCTTTTTCAGTTGATTCCTTATCTTCTCCAGTATAATGTTTCATCAATTTAGAAAATCTATCTTTATCTATTTTCATATCTTTACTATTAATTAAAAAGTACTCATATGTCTTTTCAAAAATTTGTTTTAAAGATGTCTCAACAACATCTTCTTTGTGTAGATGAGCAGAAATAATCCAATTAAGAGATAAAATAATCCAAAGATTATTTTTAAATTTCAGAACTCCCTTTATATCCCTCCTATCACCGATATATTTTAGAAATAGTTCTGAAAGTTTTTCTCCATTTATCCAGTACTCTTTTCTGTTGTGAGGGTCGTTCTTAATTGGTTCTTTATAAATTATTTTTTGTGCTTCAAGATATTCAAGTTGTAAATGAATTGTAGAAGTTCCTTTTCCTAACTTCTCAGCAATTTCTTTATTACTCTTTCCACCTTCTAATATCAAGCCTAATAGACGAACTATGTACCTTTTTTCTAAAAGTTCTTGCTTGTTCATAGCAATCATAATTTTATGAACTTTATAAATCTGCCGACATACCGAATTTGGTATCTATAACCAGATATAGCAATATTTATAAAGCTGTATTACAATTGAATTATGTATGTTGATAAACATATAAAATACGATGGTTAAGCAAATAACAACTTTACGAATAGAAAAAGGCATTTTAGAAAGTATAAAGAAAAGGGCTGAATGTGAGGGAAAAACTCAAAGCGAATTTATTAGAGAAAGACTTCAAGCAGAGCCCCTTGTATTAGATAAACTTAATCAAATTCTTTGTGAGGTAAAAAAAGATGGTAAAAGAAAACAAAAGGAATAGGATAGTAACTGTAACATCAGATGCAGAAGAAGAAAAGTTGATGAAAGCAATAGAATTAATGCGAACAAATCCTTTGTTCTCATCTATGTCGTTATCTAGTTTTATGAGATATGCTGGTATACAGCTGGCTGAGAAGATTATCCAGGCAAATTCTATAGTTCAATTACAAAATCAAGATGGTCGCCAAATGGCGAAGGAGTTATTTGAAAAATGCAACAACAAGTTATAGTGAATGAGGGAAAATGGGCCCAGGATATTCTTGAAGAGTGCTATAAACAATTACGAGAAATGCAAGTACTCAATCCTGAATTGTATAAAAAAATAATTGCAAAACAAAGGGATATAGAAGGAGATTCCTGTTAATATGGAAAATACTATGCCTAATGAGGTTTTTATTACCCACGAGGTTAAGAAATGTAAAAACAAGCTATTAAAAGAAAGACTTCAGACCCTGATTAAAGCATCTGGACAAAGTGAATCAGATTTCTATAACAAAATAGGACTTTCTCGGCAGTACTGGTATTATATTTCTTGGGGTTTATGGGAATGCCCTTTAGAGATAAAGGTGAAGATTGCAAAATCCCTGGACACAGATAGTGCAGTTATCTTTAAGGAGGAAAAAGATGTTATGTAAAAATGTAAGTAAAACTGCTATGGAATTTGACAAAGCACTAAAAAAGCAGTTGCAGGTTGCTTGCATCAATACTACTTACTTAATTTTTTTAGATAACTATACTATATACTATATAGATAAGTTACATTATTACATACATACTTACATACAAAGTTACACAAGATTTATTACAATTATATACGAGAGTCCTGTTACTTCTCTGCCAAAAGCGAATTTGTATCTGTATGTCAAATTCTATAACAAAACTACATACAAAAGCACATACATTATTACACAATTTGAAAAACTAGGGGGTAAAAATGGATAAATGGGAAAAATTAACAGAGAATGACAGAAAAATATTGAAATATTTACATAAATGGAAAGATGAAGCAATTAAGGCATATAGAATAGCAAAATTTACTCAACTAAACATTAAGACAACTTATAATTGTTTAAAAAAATTGAGAAAATTAGAATATGTTGAAAGAAAAGGAATTAGCCCTGCCTTATGGCAATTAAATTTCTCTAAAAGAAGTAATTTATTTTTTTGGGAAATTCAATGTCCAAAATGTAAATCTTCAATGGTTATTCATTCTGAGCAACAAACTAGGGTGTGCATTAATAAAAATTGTTTGACAAAAAAAGGGGCAAGGACCAGATTTTATATTAATAAAAACAGGTATGTAAGAATTTCTGATAATCTTAAATGGGGACAAAAAAGTAAAGACCAAGATAATGTTAACGAAGATAAAGTTTTTGTAGCTTCGCCAAAAGTAAGCAATCTTGGCAATGTATACCTTACTCTAAAACAAGATGAATTGAAAGGAGGGTCAGCAGAAGATGAAACAGAAAATATTGAAAATCAAGGTTGGTGATGTCTTTGTTGATGGAAAGAATATTCCAGTTATGCAAACCGCATTTCAAAAAAAATCAAAAGACGGAAACACCTACTATATTATTTCAAATCCTGTGTTCGTGCAGGAAATTGAAGTAAATAATCACAAACAAGAGAAAGAATCTCTTGAAGCTTAAGGAGTCAAAATGTTTTGGAAAAAAGAAAAGGTAGTAGAGTTTAATCAGGAATATAACCTTCCACTTTGGGAAAGGAAATTAACTGAAAAGGAAAGAAGAGAGTATGACCATCTATTTAGAAAGAGAAGCTATCAAAAGGAATTACAAAAAGGAAGAGAGATTGTTAAAAGGATACTAGAAAGTAGTGCACCTTATCTTACTGAAAGATATGGTGCGCAAGATGCTTTTGAATTGGCTTTTCAAGGTTTTGAAAATATGCTTCATAAATCGGAACAATTAGAAAAAATTAATCAAGATAATCAAAGAACAATCAATAGTTTAGCTGATGAAATAAAGAAGTTAAGGATTCTTGTCAGGTCTCCATCTCAAAAGATTGAACAGCTTGAGCAGATAAATAAACAGCTATTTGAGAAATCACAAAAAGCTGAAAACGAAGCTATTCAAATCAAAACAAACTTTAAAAATTTCATAATTTCTGAATTTGAACTTGACCCAAGTCTTAAAGGAAAAGATATTGACTTTTTAATTCAATTGGTTCAAGAAAAAAAGAAATTGAAAAACCAAGAGCAAGATAATGAAAACGAGTTTAAGGAAAAAATTGTTGATATTGACCCTTACACGAACGATTATATAAAGTCTGAAAAATGTGTCTGTGGCTTGCCAAAGTATTATGGTTCTAAAGGTTGTGAGAAATGTAAAGTTCAAAGCGATAGATTAAGGAAGAGATTGAACCTTTCCAGACAGGAAGCATGGGAAAAGCTTTGGGAAAGTCTGGGAATAAAACAAAAAGAGGAGGATATTTTCAGTTAATTAGGGGAAAATGGATAAAAAAGTTACAAATCAGGAATTAGTGCTTGACTATTTGTGGAATTATACAGAAAGAGAGCATGAAATTAAAGACATATCTAGGAATACCCATCTAAAAATAAAACAAGTTCATACTGCAGTAAGAGCTTTGAAAAATAGGGGAGTGGTTTCTATTAAGAAAGATACATTAAGGGTTAACGGAATGCCTAAAAATCTATTAAAAATTAAAACAAGAAATTTAAACAAAATTAAATATATCATAAACAAGATGAAATAAGATGGCAAAAACACAAAATAATTCAGTAGAATATCATAAGAATATTTTGGAGGAACGGTTTAGATATAAATGTAGAAAAGAATTTCCAGTCCCAAGAAATGGCAATCTTCATGCAATTGATTTGGGTTGTTTTCATAAAAAAATGATTACTATAGGTATGGAAATTGAAAGTTCAAAGAATTTCAATATACCTCAAATTCAAAGTAATGCTGAAGATTTGAAAGAGTTTGCTAGGTTATTCAATGCCAAAACTTTTCACATTCATGCAAGCGATATTATTGATTTTGATAAAGTGCTAAAACCTCAAATTAATTCTATAATAAAACCTAGACCAATAATTAGGAGGTATAATGGTTGAAGAAATAATCTCAACTGCAATTTATTGCCGAGTCTCAGATGATAAAAAGAAAGCAGATGGTGGAAGAAGGCAAGATATAGAAAGGCAAAATAAAATACTTGGCGACCCTTTAACAAATAAAGGGATTAAATTTAAAACATATTTAGATGATGGAAAGAGCGCTTTTACAGATGACCTTAATCAAAGATTAGCATTTAAGCAACTTCTTAACGATTGTAGAAGACATTATATTAAAACAATTTACATTGAAGATTTGACAAGATTTAGCAGAAATCTTTCTTTAGGACTACAATGGCTTAAAGAATTAGGAGAACTAGATGTTCATGTCATCTCTTTGAGAGAAGGCGAGATTGAAGTAACGAGTTCTAAAGGTTGGGCACAGTCTGCTATGTTATTGATGTTTGCAGAATGGGATAGTCGCATTAAATCAGAAAAAGTAAAATCTGGAATGGAAAAAGCTAAAAATCTGGGAAAGCATATAGGAAGGAAGAAAAACGAATAGAAATATTCAATATAACCTGGCAAAAATGGAATACGATTCGGAACTTTTAGAAGACAAAGAAATTGACCAAAACGAGATTCTTTTTATTTCAGATATTGAACATTTCACATCAAAAATTAAGAAATCACTCATAGATGATATAAAAAAGAAGAATTTTAAGGCAGTAGTTTTAATTGGGGACATTCTTTCAGGGTTCAGCACTTTAGATTCTTCTTATAAAATTTTTCAAGAAAGCCAAACTGCCTTTGAAATGTTTTATGATGTTAAAAAAATTAAGAAAAAGTATTCAAAGAAAAAGATTGATGAATATGACCTTGCAAGATATTATGTTGGGAATGATGTTTCAGAGAAGCTTTCCAAAGAGTATTCAGAAGAATTAAAATATTTTAAGTCATTTATGAATGATTGTTTTAAAATGGGTATTCCAGTTGTTTTATTTTCTGGGAATCACGATTCTCTTTTTTCATGGAGTAATTTATATAATGAAAGATTTATTCCTATTCTGAGCGAAATACATTCATTAAAAGGTTTAAGGATTCCACATAATTTTGAGATTATTAAATTAAAAAAAGACCTATATCTTACAGGGATTCACACAGATGATGACTCTGGGATTTATGAATTTCCCTTAATTAAAGGAATGATAGAAAAGTTAGATAATGAGATAAAAAATCCAGAAAAGACAATTTTTGTTTCTCATATTCCTGGTGTAAAAATGTTTAGTAAACTTGGTTCTCAAGATATATCTAATCTAAAGAAAAGATTCAAATTTAAATATCCTTACCATGGGCATTGTAAAGATTATCATGGGGAGTATGAAGAAGATGGAACCCCCACAATCTCGGTACATATTAGGAAAGAAGAAAATGAGCTTTGATTGGAGTAAAAATTTTCAATGGCACCCCATTGAATTGAATTATCTAAAGAGATATTATTCTGAAGGATATTCTTTTCAATATATGGCTGATAAGATTAATGAATTAAGAAAATTCAAGAGTAATGGAGAATCTTGTCCCTATAGAACAGAAAGAGCAGTGGTTTTTCAATTAGTTAAACTGGGTTTAGTCACAAAAGAGTATTTAGATGAATGGGATAAGAATAGGACTGATAACATTAAGAAAAATCGTTTTAAAGATTTGTATCAAGAAAGAAAAAAGGTATTTGAAAGAGACGGCAATCAATGTATTATCTGTGAGGAAAAGGAGAATTTAGAGTTTGCACATATAATCCCTTTTAATAAAACTCAAAAGAATTATGAAAAAGAAGCCATAACTCTATGTACTAAACATCATCGTTTATTTGATGACAAAGATTTTGAGGTTACAAAAGAGATATTTGATAAAATGGTTTCTTATTATCTGGATTACTCTAATGATTATGATTTTAAATCAGTTTATTGCGAATCTTGTAAAAAATCTCATACTTGGATAGAAAATAAAAGGGTGGGTCAAAAACCTACCCAAATTACCGAAGATATGACTAACACTTCCTAGGGCTTGCCTTTTTTTAATGTATTACAAAATGCTTTACAAGACTTATAATGTATGACTACTTTCATACATAATGGACACAAGAAAAGACATTAAAGTTGATGGTGAAGCAAAAAAGATTTTGAGCAAGATGAAAGTATCAAGCTCTGAAAGTTATTCTGATGCAATAAAAAGATTTTACAAAGAAGCTTGCCAAGACAATTCTGAATTGCCGAGATGCAATAAGAGGGAGAAAGATGGGGGACAAGATATTTGATTATTTTGAAGCATGGTTTATGTGCATGCTGTTAATATTTGTAGGTTTAGCGATAGGTGGCGGTGCAGCGGCATTTGAAGCTAAAAAAATAATCGCAGGAGGTGGAATTTCAGCAATAATCTCTTTATTTGCTGTTCTAACAAATTGAATGGAAGATGAATTTGATATGAAATGTAAAATTGAAAAGCAAAATTCTGAATTAATGTTTATTTGCAAATTTGATTCAAAACAAAGGCAAAAATCACAGTCCGTAATTGCAGAAAGTAGTGGCAGTAAGGAGAGTTAGCTTTCTCTCTAGCCATTTTGGGGCAGGGAGCTCCCTCTCCTTGTCCCTTTTTGCCATTTAAACTAAATCTTTTTCGTGTTTAGCTATTCTCTCAAGTAAAGGTAAATAACCTTCATCTAATATCATTCTCGCCATTGCTTTTTTGAACTCAGGTGTCTCAATAAGTTTATTCAATAAAAGATTCATATTCCTTTTTCCACTTCTTGTATTGACTCCTTTATTAATAGCAGCTTTTGTTAATGGATATTGACATCTCTCACAAATATCTAATGTGCCTCTATTATTCAATCCACAATTTTTACATTGAAGAGTTTCAGGTAATTCTTCTTGTGGTTTATCACCATAGAATTTCCTCATCTCATTTTTCAATACAGTCTCACTTAAATGAGTATATGTTTCCCACATATCGCTACCTTTCCACCCAAAAAATTTATTGAAAACTATAGGGGATAATCTGGTTGAAAGATATGTTGCACGAGAATGTCTGTAGTTGTGCGGATTGAATCTTTTTTTAACTCCTGCTTTCTTCATTAATTCCATAGATAATTTTTCAACTCTTCTTCCAGATAATGCATAGTTAAACAATTTTGAAGAATCTTCTTCTTTAGTTATATCTTTTCCAGAATGAAGCCAAAACGGAGCTTCTTTAACATTTTTTAAAGGGTGCAATTCAAAATAAGATTTCATTAAGAAATAAGGTTCTTTGAGAATTAACTCTCTTGTACTTTCTTTCTTTTTTCCATGAGTTATGTTTACAATAACATAATGTCCCTCATCATCAAATCTTACATCGCCGTTTCTAGTCCTTACAAATTCTTTTAACCTTATACCTGAGTAATACAAATAACATATTATTGCTCTGTCTCTTTGATTTGTTGCTGCTTGAATAGTTTTTTCATTTTCCTCTCGTAAAATTATATCGTTAGAGGTTGTTTCTCTTTTATTTCTTATTTCTCTTGTCATTTTTATCCATCTAACTTCTTCTGGATAAATTCCATCATCAGTCCCTCTTAACCATCTATAAAAATATTTTATTGCAACAATGATGCCCTTAATTGTCCAGTCAGCATAATTCCTAGTGTAAATTTCTCGCATGATACCCTCTACTTCTTTCCTGTCTTTTATTTTCTCTAAATCCTTTTTTGCTATTTCTGCCACAGGAGTTATTCTTTGTAAGTATGCAAGTCTTCTTGCTGGCTTCTTTCCTTCTGCTTCAAGAAATCTATAGAAGTTCAATATGTGTTTTTTGTTTACATCAAGAATTTTATTATTGTTTTTTATAGAATCAAGTTTACTTTTAATCTGCTCGTTATATTTGTACATAAATTCAAGGTCTTTATCATGCTGGTCTTCCAATATTGCCATGCAAAGAATAATAGTTCCTACTATATAAATTTGCGCCTTTTATGGTTTTTAGAGTCGTACGCCCCCACGAGGATTTGAACTTCGATTACAAGGACCGCAACCTTGCGTTCTATCCAGGTTAAACTATGGGAGCTTAAGCTTACTTGTAATTAAAGTAAATTTAGTTTATAGATTTTTAGAAGATGAATTAGAAATGAAAAGTTAAAAATGAAGAATAAAATTTGAGGAATAAAAATGAAGATTGATTACTTGACTTTTTTACTGAGCTTTTTCTCTTAAGAGATTTGCTTTGTCTGTAGCTTCCCAAGGAAAATCAGAATCATTTCTTCCAAAGTGACCATATGAAGCTGTTTTTTTATAAAGTGGTCTTCTTAGATTTAGAGATTCAATTATTCCTTTTGGAGTTAAATTAAAATTATCATAAACTAATCTTGAAATCTGCTCTTCTGAAATTTTGTTTGTATTAAAACAATCTATTGTTATTGATGTTGGTTTTGAAATACCTATTGCATAACTCAACTGAACTTCGCATTTATCTGCAAGTCCAGCAGCAACAATATTTTTTGCAATATATCTTGCTGCATATGCTCCACTTCTATCAACTTTGGATGGATCTTTTCCTGAAAATGCACCTCCACCATGTCTTCCAACTCCACCATAAGTATCAACAATTATTTTTCTTCCAGTAACTCCTGTATCTCCTTCAGGACCACCAACAACAAATCTTCCTGTAGCATTAATATGTATTTTTGTATTTGAGTCCATCCAATTTTTACAAACAGGCATTATTACTTTTTCTAAAATTTCTTTTCTTAATTGCTCTTCACTAATTGAGTCTGTATGTTGTTGTGCAATTACAACTGCTGTTAATCTTTTTGGTTTGTTATCTTCATACTCAATAGAAACTTGAGATTTACCATCTGGACCAAGATTTGGAATTAAGTTTGATTTTCTAACTTCAGCTAATTTTTTTGTTAGTTTATGTGCAAGAATTATTGGCAGTGGCATTAGTTCAGGAGTTTCATTAGAAGCATAACCATACATCATTCCCTGATCTCCAGCTCCTTGTTCTTTATCTTCTCCTTGACCTTCTGAAACACCTTGAGAAATGTCTGGGCTTTGTGAGTGTATTGCTACCCAAATTCCGGCATCTTCATAATCTAATCCGAATTTTGGATTAGTATATCCAATTTCTTTTAAAACTTGCCTAGCTATTCTTTGTGCATCTAAAAAACCTCTTGTTGTAACTTCTCCAGCAATATGAACACTTCCAATTGTTGTTAAACATTCAATTGCAACTCTTGATTCAGGATCTTGAGCAAGCAAATTATCTAAAATTGCATCTGAAATCTGGTCACATACCTTATCTGGATGCCCTTCTGTAACAGATTCAGAAGTTATCACATACTTTTTCATAATTTTTTAATGGAATACTCATTTTTAAATAATTTTATTCTTGAGAATATAGTTTTATAGTTTTTCATAAACTATTTAAACTTCAAATGTTTGAATAATCTATTCTATGAATCATACAAAAGTAAAAGAGACACTGAAACATTTGAGAATTGCTTTGAAAGATGAATTGAAGCAAGATAATTTTTATAAAAAAGCTGCAGAAGTTGCAAAAGAAGAAGGTTTGTCTTCAGCTGCAGAATTTTTTAGAAATGCTGCAAAAGATGAAAAAAGACATGCAGCTGAAATTGAAAATATTCTTCGAGCTTTAAGTTCTTAAAATTTATTTTAATAAATATTTTTATGAAAATTATTTCCGTTAAACTTATAAACATCTAAAACTCTGGATTAATTATTGAAAAATGGCTGATAAATCAATCAAAATTATTATTGTTGCAATTATATTCGTAGTCTCTGCATTAATATTTACAACTATTCTTATACTTCAATCAAAGACAGATTCTTTACAAGCTGTTCAAGGAAGTTCTGTTTTAAATCCTTCAATTATTAATAATGATGAAGTTTTTGTTCAGAAAATTAACATGAGTGTTAAAAATGGAAATTATTATCCAAGTATACTTGTTGTTAAAAAAGATCAGCCAGTTGAAATAACTCTTGATAATAGTGTAAGGGGATGTTATAGATATTTTACAGTTGAAGAATTAGGTCTTGAGCTTTATTCAAAAGATCCATCTAAACTAATAATATTCACACCAACACAAAGAGGAACTTATTCTTTTAAGTGCAATAAAGGACTTGGTGACGGAAAATTGATTGTAAATTAGTTAGTTTTATAATCTGATTATTTTTTTAATTATATTGAACATTGTGTTAATGTTTTGTTAAAATGACCTATATTGATGTACACTGCCATATAGACAGATATAATGATGAGCAAGTTGAAGCAATTATGGAAAGAGCTCGGGAGAAAGGAGTTGGAATTATAATTAATAATGGAAACAATTTTGAAAATAATGAAAGAACTCTCGAGTTCTGTGAAAAATATCCTGAAGTTAGAGCTGCAATGGGAATATTTCCAATAGAATGTTTGCAATATACTGATAAACAACTTTCAGATTTTAGAGAAAAAATAAGAAAACTTCATAAAAATAAAAAAGTGATTGCTATTGGGGAAGTTGGACTTGATTTTAAAGAAGATTTAGATAACTGGGAGAAGCAAAAGGAAATATTTGAAGAATGGATTAAACTTTCAATTGAACTGAATATTCCAATAATTGTTCATTCGAGAAAAGCTGAATTAGAAGCGATAGAAATTCTTGAAAAATTTAATAAGTCTGATAAAAAACCAAAAGTAATAATGCATTGTTTTTCTGGAAGTATGAAACTAGTTCAGAGAATATTTGATAATGGCTGGTATTTTAGTATTCCAACAAGCATTAAAAACTCACAGCATTTTCAGCTAGTTGTTGAGAAGATACCTATTGAAAAATTGTTTTGTGAAACTGATTCTCCATTTTTGCATCCAGATAAATTAAGAGATAATGAACCTGCAAATGTAATTGTTAGCTATCAAAAAATTGCCGAGATAAAAAAGATGAGATTAAAAGATATTGAAAAGCAAATTGAAAAAAATTTCAAGAGTTTATTTGAGATATAATCAATATCATTTATAAATCTTATTTGATTAATTTTTAGACATTTTTGATTAATTTTATTTAAGTAGTTCATCATCGCAAAACTTATAAACATTTGATTGTTTTATTAATTTGTAGTAATAAAAATTAAATAGTTATTAATGTTAATATTTTATTAAAATGGCTGAAAAAAAGAAAAGTGAAAGTAAAGAGGATAAAAATCTTAAGAAACTTGAAGAATTATTAATTCAAGTTGGATTAAGAATTGCAAAAAGAGGAGAAGGAGCTTTATTTGTAATTGGAAGTGTTGAATATAGACCTTTGATAAAACAACAGGTACCTCCATTTAATGCATTGAATAATCCAAAGCTATTAGAGTCACTTGCTTTAATGGATGGTGCAGTTATTCTTGATAAAACAGGAGTTGTTACAGCTTATGGTGTAATGATAAAAAGCAAGAGAGCATTTAAGAATTTTGGAACAAGGCATAGTGCTGGATATTCTGCATCTTATAATGGAAATACATCAGTTATTATTTCTGAAGAAGATAGAAAGATAAGAATTATGAGAAATGGAAAAATGGTAATGCAGATTGATGCTCTTCAAAAAAATGTTGAAAAATCTGTTCCAGAAGTTGTTGAAGTTCTCGAATCACTTGGAGCTGGAACTGTTGGAGCTGTTGGAACTAGTTTGTTAGTTCCAGCATTAGGAATTGCATTTTTACCTGGTGTTGTTATGTTTGGAAGTGCTTATTATCTTGCAAAACTTTTAAGAAAAAAGAAAGTATTCTAATATTTTAAGAGTAGTTTAAATTTTTCATATAACTTATTTTCATTAAATTTTTAAGGAATTTGATTGTTGTATAAGACTGATTTGAAATAATTTATATTCTTAACAACAAAAATGTTTAAATAGTAGTATATTTTTAATTCTTTGAAACATACAATAAAAAGTAGGTGAGATTATTTAATATACAATATCTTGTATATGATGCTTTTCTCTTTTGCTTTGAATTTGTTTAAATTTATACTATGATATGTCCTTTTTGTCAGAATGATGAAACAAAAGTAACGGATAAGAGAGAGTCAGGTGATTCAACGACAAGAAGAAGGAGAGAGTGTTTGAAATGCGGTAAAAGATTTACAACTTATGAAAAAGTTGATCCTGTTGAAAGATATGTTATTAAAAAAGATGGTAGAAGAGAGTTATTTAATAGAGATAAAATTTTTTTAGGAATTATAAAAGCTTGTGAGAAACGAGATATAAGTCATGATCAAGTTGAAACAATTGTTAAAGAAATTGAAGAAAATATAATAAACAATGAGAAAGAAATTGAAACTAAAAAAATTGGTGAGGCTATTATGAAAAAATTAAAAAAATTAGACAAGGTTGCGTATATAAGATTTGCATCAGTTTATAGAGACTTTGAAGATATTGATGATTTTAAAGATGTTTTGAACGAGGTTAAATCATGATTAAAAAATATTTTTCAAAATCTGGAAATCCTTATGAAGATGGAGTAGTTGCAAAATTCTTACCACGTGATGTTCAAATATCTGATGATTCTGGAAAAGTTATCGAGGTTGTTCATGATGCAATATTTCCTGAAAATTGGTCAGTTAATTCAGCAAATACTGTTGCAACAAAATATTTTAGAAAAGAGGGTGTTCCTGAAACTGGAAGAGAGATTGATTTGAGACAGCTTGCAAGAAGAGTTGGAAGTACTATTAGAAATTGGGCAGTTAATCAAAAGTATTTTGATGATAATAATGCAAAAGAATTAGAAAATGAACTTGTTGCTGCAACAATTGGACAGTATGGTGCATTTAATTCTCCTGTTTGGTTTAATTTAGGACTTGGAAATTATGGAATTAATCAAAAAGAACAAAACTATTTTGTTGATCCTGATGGAAATTTAAGGCAAGTTGAAAATTATTATGATAATCCTCAAGTATCTGCATGTTTTATTGTTTCACCAGAAGATTCAATTGAAAGCATGATTAATGTTGGTGCTGTAACTGCATCCAGAATTTTTAAAGGTGGTTCTGGAATTGGTGGAGATTGGAGTCATGTAAGATCTACTGGAGAACCAGTATCTGGTGGAGGAGTTGCATCTGGTGCAGTTCGATTTATGGATGTTGAAGATTCATGTGCTAGAGTAATTAAGTCTGGAGGCAAAACAAGAAGAGCAGCAACAATGCAAAGTATGGGTGTTTGGCATCCAGATATGCTAGAAGTTTTGAAACATAAATATAAAGAAGAAGAAAAAGCAAGAGTCTTAATTGAAGCAGGTTCTCCTGGAAATTGGGAATCACATACAATTCAGGATTTAAGAGCTCAGAATGTTAATATTTCAATAAGAACTGATGATGAATTTTGGAATGCTTATGAAAACAATAAGATGTATCAAATAAGAGGAGTCATTGGCAATAAAGTTCTTAGAGAAGAACCTGCATCAAAACTTTTAGAGATGATGGCCTTTGCAACTTATAACTGTGGAGATCCAGGAATACAAAATCATTCTATAATAAATAAATGGCACACTTGTAAAAATTCTGGAGAAATATGGGCGTCAAATCCTTGTTCAGAGTATATGTTTTTGAATAATTCAGCGTGTAATTTAGCATCATTAAATTTAATGAAATTTAGAAAAAATGATGGAAGTTTTGATGTTGATTCATTTTCAAAAGCAGTTGATTTATATATTACTGCTCAAGATGTTTTAGTTTCACAAGCATCTTATCCTACAAAAGAAATTGCATGGAATAGTCATATATTTAGACCTCTTGGTTTAGGTTATGCAAATCTTGGAGCATATATTATGTCTCTTGGATTAGCTTATGATTCTGAGGAATCAAGAGATTTTGCATCAGCTGTAACTTCTTTGATGACTGCTGAAGCATATCTTCAATCAACAAAAATTGCAGAAAAATTAGGAGCATTTCAAGAATATGAAAAAAACAAAGAACCTATGTTAGATGTTATAGAGATGCATAGAAAAGCCTCAAAACATTTACCTAAAAAAAATGGTTTGGAAAAAATTGTTGATTCTGCAAATAAAAAGTGGGATGAAGTTGTTGAAAGAGGCAAGAAATTTGGATTTAGAAATTCACAAGTAACTTTACTTGCACCTACTGGAACAATCGGATTTATGATGGGTTGTGATACAACTGGATGTGAACCTGCTTATGGTTTAAAAGTTTACAAAGAGCTTGCAGGTGGTGGAATGATGAAGATAGTTAATAATACTGTTCCTCTTGCTTTAGAAAATTTAGGTTATGATAAAAAAAGTGTTGAAGAAATTATTAAATATATTGATCAAAATGAAAGTGTTGAAGGATGTAAAAAATTAAAAGAAGAACATCTTTCTGTTTTTGATTGTGCATCTCAGGCAGGAATTGGAACTAGAGCAATAAGTCCGATGGGACATATTAAAATGCTTGGAGCAATTCAGCCTTATCTGTCTGGTGCAATTTCAAAAACAATAAATTGTCCAGCAAATACAAGTGTTGAAGAAATTGGTGATATGTTTTATCAAGGTTGGAAATTAGGTGTAAAGGCACTTGCAATATATCGTGATGGCAGTAAAGCTTCACAACCACTTAAGACTAAAAAGAAAAGTAGTTTTGAAATTCTTAAGAGGGGTGAAAGGGAACATTTGCCAAAAGTAAGAAAAGGTCTTACTCAAAAAGTAAAGCTTGGGGGAATTTCATTATTTATAAGAACTGGAGAATATGAAGATGGAAGACTTGGAGAAATATTTGTTGATTCTCTTGAAAGAGGAAGTGAAGTAAATCGTTTATTGAATTTGGAAGCAATTCAGTTTTCTGAAAAACTTCAGTATGGTGTTCCTCTTGAAGAAGCATTAGAAGTTTTAAGCAGAGCAGGTCAGTCACAAATATCAGGATTTACTGACCATCCTTTTATAAAAAATGCAAAAGGAATTGATGGATTTTTGTGTGAATGGATTAAAGCACATTATCTTGGTGATATTTCAAATGTTTCAAAAGATCCTGAAATGAGACCTTTACCTTCTGAATTAAGAGTTTATCAGAATCTTCCTAAATTACATTTAATGCCTACTGTTGCTGGTGAAAAATTTTATCCTGGAGTTCCATCACTTGAAGAAACAATTCAGAAAATATCTGGAACAAATTATTGGAAAGATGAAGAATTAGATACTCGAAAAACAATTGATAAAATTAAAAGAACAAGAATTTGGGGAAAGGATCAAGTCTTTGAAGAATTTTCAGGAAAAATAACTGGAAAAACATGCAGTCAATGTGGAAATCTTATGATATCTGATGGAAATTGTTGGAAGTGTATTTCTTGTAAGACATCTACAGGTGGTTGTGGTGGAGGATAAAAATGACAATTGAATATAAAGGACAAAAATTTTTGAGTGATAATGATTTAAAAATACAAAGTCTTGGTTTTTGGCCAAGAATAAAAATTAATCATCCATTATTAAAAAATATGTTTTATGATAGCAATGGACGAGATTTTTTGGGTGGAGATGAATTAGTTGCATATGCACAGGTTCTTGTTTCAAAAGGAATGGATTTTTCAGAACTTGAAAATAATATTTTTGAAGATACAAATAATTCTGAAAAAGGGAGTTTAGTTGAAACAATTCATAAAAAAATTGCTACAGGAATTGGAAGAGGTCATTCTCTCGGTGGTTTATCTGGAATTGTTTTAGGTATTAATGGAACTAAAATGATTGATTCTGGATTAACTGGATTTGTTGCATCAAGGTCACTTGTTACAAGCAGTAGAAGAAGAGAAACAACTTCTGAAGAAATTGCTGTTCCAGAATCATTACTAAAAAGAGAAGATTTACTTGATGAATATCTTTCAATATCAAAAGATTTATTTGAATTTAGCTCAAAATGTAAAGAAAAATTTGGAAAGTTAGGTGGTGTGGAAACATTCAATAAAGTTATTCCGTATAATAGTCCTGCTGATTTATTTATTGTAATGCCTCTTGATACAATGGCTACACTCGACTTTGAGGTTCAACAAGATAATAAAAATTCAAATGGAAGATTTTTACCTAAAGAAATGCATTATCTTGCAGATTTATTTCCAGGAATTGCTGAAGAATCTGGAATTGATGTTATGTTTAAACAAAGAATAAAAGTTCCTAGAGATGGTTATCTTCATTATAATGTTTTCAAAGATCCTTCACTTCCAAATTATGCTTTAGAAAGAGGAATTATAAATAACATGAATATTAACCCAGTATTAGATGATTTTGACTTGAATATATCTGTTGATTTTAAAAAAAGTCTTGAAAAATTAAAAAAAATATTTCAAATTGCAAGAGAAGTAGATGATCCTAACAAATTGTCTGAAAGATCAATGGATTGCATGCTGGCTATGAGAAATTTTGTTGGAGAATATAATGAAGCGGTCAGAATAAAAATTGTTGATTCAATTTCTTGGAGAGTTTGGTCTGAACAAAAAAGGCATTCAACTTTAAGACAAAATGTTGAGTCTGTTTATAGTGCTGCAGAAAGATCATTAGAAGGAATAAAACCTTTTTGGGAATTAATTGAAAAAACTCATAAAGGTGAAAGAAATGAAGAGTTACCATTTAAAGAAATAGAGAATTTTATTATTATTGATGATAGATTAAAGAAAAGTCCAGAATTAGCAATTCCTTATGTTTATTATACTGCAAGACAATTAATGTTTTATGGAAAACTTCTTGAAAATGGAATTGAAGATAGAGATGCTTTATTTATTGTTCCTAAAAATATTAGACTAAGAAGTTTAGAAAATTACGACCTTGTAAATTTAATTGACTTAGAATTACCTTTGAGACTTTGTAATACTTGTGAACCTGAAAGAAAAGCAAGTTCTTGGAAAAAGAGAGAATTAATTGCTCAAGCTATTCCAGACTTAGACTATTTTTTACAACCAAAATGCAGTGTTGGAATGTGTACTGAAGGAAATTTTTGTGGAAATATTTTATCTATGAGAGAGTATAATAAAGATTTACACAATGCTGCAAAAAGAAAAATGCTTAGTTTGGATTAATAATGGAAAAAATTAAAATTAAGAAACTTGATGAAAATGCAGTTTTACCTTTTTATGCAAAAAAAGGAGATGCTGGGGTTGATTTTTCTTCGATAAAAAGATATTTGATAAAACCTGGAGAGAGATGTCTTATTGAAACAGGATTGGCTTTTGAAATTCCCGAAGGATATGAACTTCAGATAAGACCTCGAAGTGGTTTAGCATTAAAAAAAGGAATATCTATTGTTAATTCTCCAGGAACTATTGATTCTGGATATAGGGGAGAACTTGGAATTATTTTAATTAATCATGGTGAAGAAGATTTTGAAATAAATCTTGGAGATAAAATTGCACAAGGAGTTTTTAATAAAATTGAAAATGCTCAATTTGAAGAAGTTTATGAATTAAGTAAGAGTGATAGAGGTTCTGGTGGATTTGGACATACTGGATAGAAAATATTTTTCACTAAAGGTTTTTAAATACAAATAACTTTTGAAAATTGTTATTATATCCTTGATTTTTGGATGTAATCTGGCTTCGTAGCTCAGCCTGGTTAGAGCACTGGCCTTTTAAGCCAGGTGTCGGGGGTTCGAATCCCCTCGAAGCCATACTTAGGGAACCAAGTTTCCCTAAAGTATCACCCTCCTTTTAATTTAGAAGTTTGAATCACAGAAATTCGTGAGAATTTTGTTGCCAAAATTTCTTTGAAATTTTTAGCAACCCGAAGCCATGTTTGATTCGAAAAAGGGTTTGAATCAGTTAAGTTTGTAAAAACTTGACTTGCATAGAACAAATAAAACTGAGAAAAAAAACTTTTTTATTTGTGAAGATTTTTCATAACTTCTTTTAATTCATTAAAATTAATTTGAGGTCCACTTGTGCAGTAAACTTGATTGAGTAAGTATTCAATTTTTGATCCTCTTTTATATATTTTTTCTTTGTCAGTAATACCTCTAGATTTACAATCTTCTATAAATGAAGGTTTTTCAAAAAATCTAGAACTCATTTTTTCGTTATCATACATTTTCTGATAAGCTTCAATAGTCTTTTTTTCACAATCAGAATGAACAAAAGTATAATCTGAGCCTGAACTGTAAGTTGCTAAATATACTATATCTGTATTTCTGTGACCACATATTGTACATTTATGAAGTCTTCCGAGAAGTTTTGTTTTTCCTTTCGATGTATATAAATGTACCATTTTAGATAGAATCAATCTTTTTTTGTAAATCGTTTAAATATTTTCTTTCCCTTTTTTCCTCACGTTTGATATGGTCTAAAAATTCAAGTACTGTATAAATATCTGTTGCCTTTCTTTTAACATCTTTTGCTTCTGTAACACCTATAGATTTACAGTATTTATAGAATCCTTCACTATGAATATCTCCATTAAAATCCTTTAATATCTTATCAACACATGCTTCATGTATACTATATGCATCTATTTCACCAAATCTATAGAAACCAATTAATTTTTTATCAGCTCCTCTTTTACCACATAGTTTACAACTAATTAATTTTCCTAAAAGTCCTATTTTGTGTGAATAAGCTCTATTTGGCATAAACAATCAATAAAATAAGACTATTTAAATGTTTTGTTTTGTTATCACTTTTAAGTTATACTAATCTAGACCGTACTTAATTTTTCTTTTAGACAAAAGGTCATTATAACCTAGCCTAATTGATATATGTTCTTCTGCTATAACAGAATCAGCAAATTCTTTTAAGTTCAATGCTCGGTCTAAGAAAGCTGGAGTATCTGGATTTGGAATACTTTCTAAATAATTTTTATTTGCTAATAATAATCTCATTTTTCCGTTAGTTATATCTGTTGAAATTTCAGGAACATGTAAGTTATGTTTTTTAATATATTCTTTAATTAAATCTACAACAAGAGACTTGTTTATTTCAGAAGGAATTCCTGAATAAAATGGAAAATTAAAATCTAATGAAACTTCTCTTGTAAGAGTGTGCTTATGACTTTCTGGTTCTAAAATTGAATCAATTCCTCTTAAGTTTAATCCTAATTGTCTGTCTTTATAGATAATAGGTAAATGAAAAAAGTCATAGGGATGATATTCTAGTCCTGAGAATGCAAACGTTAATTCATCTCCTAGAAAAGTTAGTTCACTTAAATCACTTATTGCTTGGCTATAATCTTTTTCTTGTGATTTATTAATTATTTTAAGTATTTTAATAAAATCAGATAATTTGAATGTTCTTTTGTAGTTTTTTTTCATTCCCCCGATTTTTTTATGATCATAATCATTAAATTGTTCAACTTTTGAAAATATCATCCAACCTGCTTCAGATAATCTTTCTCTAAATTCCTGGGAATTCATTAAACAACATCTTTTTTTATTATCTTCATCTGAATAATAAATGTCTTTATATTGGGTTTCTAAATAAATAGGTTCGGCAATTTGTCCAGAAGGTGAGATTAGTAAAGAACTAAATTCATGCCCTAAAATCTGATCAATAGTTTTAGAGCCTTTATTTAATGTTGAAATCTGAGCATTTAAACAAATATTATAAATTTCCTTTTCAGGACAGCTATTTCTCCGGTTTTTACTAATATTAAAACTTAAAGAATTACTAATCTTATTTTTTTTAGTCATTTATTTATCTGTTTGATTTTATTTAAAAGTATTTATATAATAACTGGTTTGATATTAAGACCTAAAAAAGTTGTTCTTAGAAGGTGGCATAGAAAGGTTTAAAAGGCAACTTTTGATAATATTTAGTATTACAAAGTTGTAAATGGATTTAATACCTTTTACTATCGATAAAAAATACCTTAAATTAAATTAGTTAACTAAAATATATGCACATCTTACAACCCAAACATTCTAAAATAAGTAAAAAAGAAGAAGATGAATTAATTAATAAACTCAATATTTCTAAAACTCAATTGCCTAAAATAAAAATTACTGATACTGCTTTACCTCAAGGAGTTAATATTGGTGATATTATAAAGGTTGAGAGAAAAGAAGAAGATAAAATTAATGTTTACTACAGGGTTGTTGTTTAATAATGGTAGAAGGATTAAAGTTAAATTTGGGAAATGAACATTTAATTATTCGTAAATATCTTGCTGAAAATTCTCTTGTTGAGTCTAATTTAATTTCTTTTAATAATTTTATTGAAAAAAGAATGCAGGAAATTGTTGATGATATTTCTGAAAATATTGAAAATGATGAAATTGAAATTAAGCTTGGTAAGATAAGAATTGAAAAACCAAACATTATAGAATCTGATGGAGCTACTAATCCATTAACTCCTGCAGAAGCAAGGATAAGAAATTTAACTTATTCAGCACCAATTTTTTTAGAAATTTCAATTAAACAAGAGGGACAGGTTGAAACACAAGAAGTTGAGATAGGAAGAATACCTGTTATGGTAAAAAGTAATGTGTGTAATTTAAGTGGTATGTCAAAAGAAGAATTAGAAGAAAGTTATATGGATCCATTAGATTTAGGGGGTTATTTTATTGTTAATGGTAATGAGAGAATTATGATAATGACTGAAGATCTTGCAGCTAATCAACCATTTGTTGAAAATAATTCAAAAGACAGGCTTATGCTAAGACTTTTTTCTTCAAGAGGAGCTTATAGAATACCAATTACTATAACTGAATCTACTGATGGTATTTTAGAAGTTTCTTTTAGTCGATTTAAGAACATACCTGCAATACTTTTACTTAAATCTCTTGGATTAACTAAAGAAGCAGATATTGCAAAGCATATTGGAAAAGAAACAGATAGTGTTATTGTAAATCTTTATGAATTTGCTAAAGTTGCTTCAAATGAAGATGCAATGATGATGATTGCAGAAAAAACAAATGTACAAGGAACAAAAAAAGAGATTTTAGACAGAATAAAACAAAGAATTGATTCTTATTTATTACCTCATGTTGGAACAAAAAAAGAAAATAGAGTTGACAAAGCTGTTACAATATGTAAATTAATAAAACAATTTTTGATATTTAAAGAAAATAGAGAATTAAAAATTGATAAAGACCATTATGCTAATAAAAGAGTTAGACTTTCAGGTGATTTGTTATCTGATTTGTTTAGAGTTAATTTAAATATTTTTGTTAGAGATATTAAATATTCATTACAAAAAACAATCAAAAGAAAAAAATTTTATAGTCTTAAAACAATTGCAAAATCTACTTTATTTTCACATAGAGTTAAATCAGCTATTGCAACAGGTAGTTGGACTGGAGAGAAGAAAGGTATTACTCAAAATATGGATAAAACGAATTATCTTTCTATACTTTCTCAACTTCAGAAAGTTTCAAGTACTTTATCTGAAGAACAAACTAATTTTTTAGCAAGAACATTGCATCCAACTCATTTTGGAAGGTTTTGTCCTGTGGAAACTCCTGAAGGAACAGAAATTGGTCTTAGAAAAAATCTTGCTATAATGGCTAAAATATCAACAAGGATTAATATTGAAGAAAATGATCTTTTAAAAGAACTTGAAAAAATAGGTGTTAGTAAAGAATTTTTGAGGTTTGATGTTTTTTTAAATGGTATGTTTATTGGAAGTGTCGATAATAATAATAAGTTTGTTAGTGATTTTAAGTCTTTAAGAAGATCAGGTAAATTACCTCAAGAAATTAGTATAAGATATAATAAAGAACTGGATATTATTTCAATATTTAGTGATACAGGAAGAGTATTACGGCCATTAATAATTGTAGATAACGGTGTTCCTAAATTAACTGAACAAAATTTAGAGGCTCTTGCAAAGAATGAATTAAAGTGGAGTGATTTGATAAAAGAAGGAGTAATTGAATATTTAGATGCATCTGAAGAAGAAAATTGTTTTGTTGCATTAAATAGTAATGATTTAACAGAAGCTCATACACATCTTGAAATTGATTCTGTTGCTTTTCTTGGACCAATAACTAGTCTTGTAAGTTTTGGTAATCATGATCAGTCTTCAAGACTTATTAGAGGAAGTAAAACTCAAAAGCAGGGTTTAGGACTTTATGCTGCAAATTATCTTTGTAGAGTTGATACAGATGTAAGTATTCTTCATTATCCTCAACAACCTATAGTTAGAAGTTTTGTTTATGATGCATTAGATGTTTATCCTTCTGGACAAAATTTAGTTGTAGCTGTAATGACTTATCAAGGTTATAATATGGAAGATGCTTTGGTTGTTAATAAAGCAAGTGTTGATAGAGGATTTGGAAGAAGTACTTTTTTTAGACCATATACTTCTGTTGAACTTAATTATGCTGGAGGACTTAGAGATGAAATACTCATACCTACAAAAGACGTTGCAGGATATAGAACTGAAGATTCATATCGTTATCTTGAAGATGATGGTGTAGTTTATCCTGAGGCAAATTTAGGTTCTGGAGAGGTTGTTATTGGAAAGGTTTCACCACCTAAATTTTTATCTGAAGCAAAAGACATTAGTATAAAAGCAAAAAAAGAAAATAGTTCAGTAATAAGACAAGAGGAAAAAGGAATTGTTGATGGGGTTTTTATTACTCTTGATGAAGAAGGAAATAAAATTGTTCAAGTAAGAACAAGAGATCCAAGAATACCTGAACTTGGAGATAAATTTTCAACAGCTCATGGACAGAAAGGAGTTATTGGTGCAATTGTTCCTGAAGAAAATATTCCATTTACTTCTAGAGGAATCAAACCAGATGTAATCTTTAATCCACATGGTATTCCTGGAAGAATGACGGTGGGATACTTATTAGAATTAATTAGTGGAAAAATTGGCTGTTTGACTGGAAAGATTATGAATGGAACTTCATTTGAAAAGAGAGATATTGAAAATCTCGAAAAACAGCTTGAAGAAATGGGTTTTAGATATGATGGAAAAGAAACAATGTATAATGGAATAACTGGACAAATGATGAAAGCTAAAATTTATATTGGAAATATGTATTATATGAAATTAAAGTATATGGTAAGTAATAAAATGCATGCAAGAGCTTCAGGTAAGGTTGCACTTCTTACAAGACAACCGATTGAAGGAAGAGCTAGGGGAGGAGCATTAAGACTTGGAGAAATGGAACAACAAGCATTAGTTGCACATGGAGCATCTTTATTGTTAAAAGAAAGATATGATTCAGATAAAGTTATAATACATGTTTGTTCAAAGTGTGGAAACTTAGGAATTAAAGATACTCTAAGAAATAAAACTTATTGTCCAGTATGTAATAGTACTGAAATTGAAGATGTTGAAGTATCTTATGCTTTTAAATTATTAGCAGAAGAACTTTTAGGAATGCATGTTAATACTGAATTCGAATTAAAAAATAAATATGAAGAGTAAAAGCACAGGACACCAACGGTTTCCTACCGCGCTACCTTCCTTAAAAAACAAAAAATGCCAACAAAAAAACAAGTTAAAGCTTTAAGATTTAGCTTACTTAATCCTGATCAGATTAAAAAAATTAGTTGTGCAAAAATAATTACACCTGAGTTGTATGATATGGATGGTTATCCAGTTGATGGTGGTTTAATGGATTTAAGACTTGGAGCAATTGATCCAGGAGTAAGATGTAGAACATGTGGTGGAAGGTTAAAAGAGTGTCTTGGACATCCAGGAAGTATTGAACTTGCAAGACCAGTTATTCATGTTAAATATGTTCCAATAATTTACACTTTTTTAAGAAGTTTTTGTAAGGATTGTGGGAGAATTTTATTAGATGAAGAAAATATAAAAAAATTAAATGCTCCTCAAAGATTAAAAAAATCAAAAGATGCAAAAAAGTGCCCTTATTGTAAAAATGTTCAGGAAAAAATTAGAGTTGAAAAACCAACAAGTTTTGTTATTGGTAAAAAAAGAATATTCCCTCCAGAAATAAGAGAAATTCTATCAAGAATTTCAGATAGTGATTGTAATCTAGTTGGTGTTAATCCAAAAACATTTAGGCCAGAATGGGCTGTTTTAACTGCTTTGTTAGTTCCACCAGTAACTGTTAGACCAAGTATTACTTTAGAGTCTGGAGAAAGAAGTGAAGATGATCTTACTCATAAATTAGGAGATATTATTAGATCTAATCAAAGACTTTGGGAAAATCTTAATGCTGGAGCACCAGAAGTTATTATTGATGATTTATGGGATTTATTACAATATCATGTTACTACTTTTTTTGATAATACAATTACAAGAATTCCACCTGCTAGACATAGAAGTGGACAACCATTAAAAACAATAACTGAAAGAATCAAAGGAAAAGAAGGAAGAATAAGACATAATCTTGCTGGAAAAAGAGTTAATTTTTCTTCAAGAACAGTTATTTCTCCAGATCCTTCTCTTCAAATAAATGAAGTTGGTGTCCCTAAAGAAATTGCACAAGTGCTTACTGTTAATGAAGAAGTTACAACTTTAAATCTTGAATATCTTAAAAAATTAATTTTAAATGAAGGTTATCCTGGCGCAAATTATATTGTAAGACCTGATGGAAGAAGAAAAAAAATTACTAATGATTTAAAACAAGAGATAATTGAAGAAATAAAACCAGGTTATTTTGTTGAAAGACATTTACAAGATGGAGATATTGTTCTTTTTAATAGACATCCAAGCCTTCATAGAGGAAGTTTAATGGCACATTATGTAAAGATACTTCCTTATAGAACTTTTAGACTTCATCCAGCTGTAGATTTCCCATACAATGCTGATTTTGATGGAGATGAAATGAATATTCATGTTCCACAAACTGAGGAAGCAAGAGCAGAGGCAAGAATACTTCTTAATGTTAACAATAATTTGATGAGTCCTAAGAATAATATAAATCTTATTGGAACAATTTTTGATGCAGTTACTGGAAATTTTTTACTTGGAAATTCAAATATATCTGGTAAAGAAGCAGAACAGTTGTTGTTTAATTCAGGTGTTCAAAAAATAATTGATAAAAAAATAATTGATGGAAAAAATGTTTTTTTGAATATTTTCCCAAAAGTTAGTAAACAAGTTTCAGATATGATTGAAAAAAATGATTTAACAAGTGAATATGTTTTTGGTGTTGAAAATGATAAAATAATCAAAATAATTGATAATGAAATTGGAAGAGAAAAAACTATGGAAACAATAAAAAAAGCTTTTAGTCTTGGTACTGATTATCTTTCAAGAAGAGGATTTACAATATCTCTTGAAGATCTTAATGTTAATGAAAAAACAAAAAAATTGACTCAAGAAATTATTAAAGAAGGTGAGGAAAAATCACAGCAAATAATTGAGGATTATAAATCTGAAACTCTTGAAGTAATTCCTGGGAAAACTTCTGAAGAATCGAGAGAAATTAAAATTTTACAAACACTTAATGAAATTAGAACTAAAATAGGTAAGGTTGTAAAAAATGAATTTCCTGAAGATAATCCAGTTAATAATATGATACTTTCGGGTGCAGGAGGTAATATTTTAAATATTATTCAAATTGCTTGTTGTGTTGGACAGCAGTCTTTATGGGCTCAAAGAATTAATTTAGGTTACTCAAAGAGAACATTATCTTGTTTTAAAGAAGGAGATCTATCACCTAAATCTAAAGGATTTATTTATTCTTCATATATGGAAGGATTAAAACCAAATGAATTTTTCTTTAATGCAATTTCTGGAAGAGATGGTCTTATGGATACAGCACTTAGAACTCCTAAATCTGGTTATTTATACAGAAGACTTGCAAATGCATTACAAGATTTAAGAATTGAATATGATGGAACTGTTAGAGATGCTGTGGGTCAAATTATTCAGTTTAAATTTGGAGATGATGGTTTAGATGTTGCAGGATTACATTTGAATAAGCAGGTTTCTCCTGGAGAAGCTATAGGTGTTGTTACAGCCCAAAGTTTTGGTGAATCTTCAACACAAATGGTTCTTAATGTATTTCATTTTGCAGGAGTTCAAGAAATGCAGGTAACTTTAGGTCTTCCAAGATTAATTGAAATTTTTGATGCAAGAAAAACACCTTCAACTCCTGCTATGGAAATTCATCTTGAAAAGGAATTAAATGATGAAAAAAATGCTAAGATATTTGCTGAAAAAATAAAAGAAATGAAACTTAAAGATGTTTTATCTGAAGCTAAAAGTCATTTTTCTGATAAAAAAATAGAATTTGTAATAAATAATAAAGCACTTAAACAAATACATATTTCAATAAATACTCTTGCCGAAAAGCTTGAATCAAATTATAAGGTTAATGTAAAGGGTGATTCTATTATAGTCAATACTCCTGAATTAGGTTTCAAAGAGATGTATAAACTTAAAGAAAGATTGAAAGAAACAGTTATTTCTGGAATTAAGGAAATAAAACAAATATTAATTGTTAAAAGAGATAAAGATTATGTTATTTTAACAAATGGTTCTAATCTTGAAGAAATAATAAAATTCAAAGGAGTTAATATTGACAAAACAATAACAAATGATATTTACGAAATTGAAAAAGTTTTCGGAATTGAAGCAGCAAGACAAATAATTATCAATGAAATAACTAAAGTAATTAATTCACAAGGTTTAGATATTGATAAGAGACATTTGAAACTTGTTGCTGATGCAATGACTGTAGATGGTGAAATTAGAGGTATGACAAGGATGGGAATTATTGCAAGAAAAAGTAGTATATTGGCAAGGGCAAGTTTTGAAACACCAATAAAACATTTTGTTAATGCTACAATAAAGGGAAGTAAAGATGAGTTATTAAGTGTTATTGAAAATATAATATTAAATCAACCAGTTCCAATTGGAACAGGATTACCAGGTTTATTTGTTAAAATAACTGGTCCCCTTGTTAAAGTTGACTCTGTAAAAAAATCCGTAAAAAAATAGTTCTAAAATGATAAAAACAATTGATATGCAAATTATGCGATATATTAACTTATTTTCAAGAATAAGTAATATTTCACCAAAACATTGTTTTATTTATAATTCGAATGTAATTTTTGTTGTTCCCGAATCAAAATTATCAAAGGCTATTGGAGAAAATGGAAAAAATATTAGAAAAATAAGTACTATATTAAATAAAAAAATTAAAGTTGTACCTGCTCCAAAAGGTGTAGAGGATGCAGAAGAGTTTATTTCAACTATAATTTATCCTAATCAAATGAGGGGTATTGAAATTGAAGATAAAACTTTAATTATTAATGCTGGACAACAGAATAAAGCAATGTTGATTGGAAGAAATAAGGCAAGACTTGATGAAATGAAAAAAATAGTTAAAGACTATTTTGATAAGGAAATTAAGATTGTTTAACTAATTTTAATAGTTTTTTATGTTATAACTTCTAAGTAGTAAGAAAAATATATAAACTTTAATATTATTGAAGTTAATTTTAAAAGTAAAAAAGGAGAAAAATAAACATGAGAAAATCGTTAACAAGATTACTAACTGCTGGAATGATAGTTGCATCTCCATTGTACTCTGTTTTTGCAGATACAATTTATTATGGAAATGACATCAAAGGAAAATCAAATCCAGCATATGTTGAATTTAATAAAATAGCTGAGCATAGCAAGTATACAAAGGAAATTCCTGCACAGAATGACCCTAAATACAATAGAGTAGTTACTGATAGAGATGCAAGTGTTTATGCAGCTATATTTGGAACTGCAATGAATAAAGGATATGATTTGGTTGTTGAAAAAAATGACCCTGTCATAAACAATGCAAAAGATATAACTTCTGAAGTTATAGCTCAACTGAATTATTATGAGAAGGATTAATTTAACACAATAAGAAATTTAAGGTAATAATAAATCTCTTATTGGGTCTTTTTTTTCTGGTTTAACTGGGGGTTCTATTAATATTTTTTGAGTTCCAACTAAATCATTTTTATCAATAATATTAACTTCCATAAAATAAATAAGCTCCGAGGTGTTTTTTTCAATTGATCTTGACATTCCTAGATGTTTTATTAAAGGTAGCTTATTCAATAGAGGAATACCTCTATCAACAGATCTGTATTTTGTATTTAAAGATGTCCCAATAAAATAAGTTACTCCATTTTTAAGAGTCATTTCACTTATAAAATCTGATTGCCGAAATGTTGGTCTTTGTTCTGTTCCAATATATCCTGTTTGTTCTCCAGAATTTGCCTTAAGTAATTTTATTGTTGTAAATCCTTCTTCATTTGCGAATGGAGTTATTCCAATTTCTGTTCCAACATCTTTATAGTTTGCACTTGCAATAGGTGTTGTACCTGCAACAAGATATGCAGCATAAGGAATTGAATTCATGTTTTTGAATGTTGCACTTGATCCATTTGAAACTAACATATCTGTATCTGATAGAATCTCTGTTTTTCCATGACTATCAAGGAATTTTATTGCAGATTCATAAGTAAATTCAGTTGGTGTTTTAATACCACTAAATTCATCTAAAGTATAGTTATTAACATTAAATATAGGATTAAAATTTCCACCAGTCATTAAAGACTGACTTATATCTGGATTACTAGGAAGATTTAATGAAAGAACATTCATTCCTTCTTTAAGTATTTTAAGTGTTAGTTCTCTATCATAAGTATTATCATTAAAATATTCAACTATTCTTGTTCTTATTCTTACTTGTTTTGCAGATCTATCAAACTGATTTAATAAAAGAGTTAGTCTATCAAAATTATTTCCAAAAGATTCTTTCTTTCCGTGAAAGATAAGTTCATTTCTGTTTGAAAATGCTACTATTTCAATATCTGGAAAGTAAGGTTTAATTAAATTATTTAAATCTGGAGAAGGTGTTGTACAAGGATAAGTTAATATTATTCCCCCTTGTCCATCATCAACATATTCTCCATGAATTGCAGGTACAATATATTTTTTTAACTGAGGTACTTCTATAATTTCTTCAAGTGTTTGAAGTGGTGTAATATCTGTTGGAAGATAAGCTCGATCATTTACTACTTTATATTGATGAGACTGTTTAAATCCTCCAACATTATAATCAACTCCTTCTGCAATTGCAACTGGTTGAGTATTCTTCTTTTCATTAGACCTAAAAATCTCATGATAGGTTGCACATCCAGGTGATGATAAAACAGTTGAAATAGAAAATACAGAAGCTAAACCAGTGGATATTATTTTTTTTGATAGTCTTTTCATTTTAAATAAGTGATAACTTTGATAGTTTGATTGTTGTCATTTTAAATGGACAAAATCTTTTTAAAGATATATAGTAAAAAATATACCTCATTTGATTATATACTTTATGTATCTACTAGGTTATAATAAAAGATATTCTTTTTAATTTTTTATAATTTAATTATGTTTGTATAATAATTAATGTTTTAAAAAATATTTTATATTTTAGTTTTAGCAAAGTTTAAAAACCATTTTTTACTCAGAGAATTGATGTTAATATGGGATTAATGAATGCTCGTAAATTAATGAATAGAAGAAAAAAGTTTAGATGGAAAGATGCTAAATATAAGTCTAAAACACTTGATTTATATGCAAAAGCAGATCCATTAGAAGGAGCTAGTCAAGCAAAAGGACTTGTTGTTGAAAAAGTTCAAAAAGAGGCTAAACAGCCAAATTCTGCTATGAGGAAATGTTGTAAAGTTCAATTAACTAAAAATGGAAAGTTTGTTACAGCATTTATTCCCGGAAACTTAGCACAAAAATTTATTGATGAACATGATGAAGTTTTGATTGAGAGAATTGGTGGAAAACAAGGAAGAACTAAAGGAGATATTCCAGGCGTTAGATTTCAAGTTATTAAAGTCAATGACCAACCATTACAATTACTTAGAAAAGGAAAAATAGAGAAAGGAAGAAGATAATAAAAATAAATAAAATGGAACAAGAAATAATTCAAGAAAAAAACAGAAAAGAATCAGATGAAAATAAAATATTTAAATTATATAGTTTAAATGATATTATTGTTGTAGATCTGGGATTGAAAAATGTAATTAATCTTGACTACAAACTTCTTTTAAAATCTCATGGAAGAAATGGTCAAAGATTTGGAAAAACAGAAGTTAACATAATTGAAAGACTTATAAATTATTTAGGAGTTCCAGGACATAGAGGAAAAAAACATAAAGTTTGTACAAGTTGGTCTGCTGGAAAATATAATAAAAATGCCACAATAGTTCTTGAAGCATTTAAATTGATTAATGAAAAAACAGGTAAAAATCCAATTCAAGTTTTAGTTTCTGCTGTTGAAAAAGCAGCACCAAGGGATGAAATTACTACAATTCAATATGGTGGAGCAAGATATCCTCAGGCAGTTGATTGTGCACCATATAGAAGAGTGAGTATTGCACTTAGAAATATTGTTCATGGTTCTTATGATAAATCTTTTAATAAGAAAAAAACTATTGCCGAGGCTCTTGCAGATGAATTAATTGCTACTTCAAATGAAAGTGGTGATGGTTTTGCTTACGGAAAAAGAAATGAAATTGAAAAACAAGCTGATGGTGCTAGATAATTCTTTATTTTAATAAAAATAAAATTTATAATGTTCTTTTTTAATTTTTACAAAGTTAAATAAATTTAATAATTATTTTTTTATTAAGCCTAGAGAATCAGCTACAATATAAATACCTCTTATTAAGATTTCTAGAATAAAAATAAATATTAAATAAATTGGAATAAGTGTAATTAATTCAGGTATTTCTTTAAATCTTGATACTATAATTGTAATTGAAAAAAATGATGGGTCAAATAAGAATATTCCTAATAATGTAAATGGAAGAAGTTTTGCAAGTTCTTCTCCTAATTCTTGTGAATAATAAGTACAAAGTCTTATTGCTGCAACTATTCCTGTTGAAATAAGAAGTATTTGTGATGAACTTTGGTTTTTTGACATTACCATTAAAAATAATGAAAGAATTGTAAACCAAATAAAAACAAATATTGGCATTAAGACTATATATTCGATAAATGTTAAAAAACCCTTAAAAGTATTATGAGATCCGTATTGACTCAGATTTATATCTAAAATATCTATTTTTGCAAGAAGTTTTGAAACTTTCCAAACAAAAATTGCATAAAAAAATGTTAAAATAGTATAAGAAAACAATGCAAGTATTAATTGATAATTACTTGGTAACTGGCTAACAGAATTTTGTATATTTAAAATTAGATTATTGAACAAAGATATCATTTTTATTTTAATTATCTTTAGTTTAAATAACTTTTTAATTGGAAATAAAATACCTTAATGTTTAAAAATTATAATTATATTTAAGAATAATGGTTGAAATAAAAAAAGAACAACTACTAATTGAAGAATATTCTAGAAGATTAATGCTAGGTGAATTGCCATTAGTTTCAAGTTCTGGCAGATACCAATACTATTTGATTGTTCCAGGAGAGAGGGTTTCTGGTGCTAAGATTATTAATTGCAGAAGAAATGTTATTAATGAAGTTAACTTTAATTTAAATCAAGATCGTTTAAAATTAGATTATAATTTAGTGGTTAGTTTAGGTTCTTGGATAGCTGTTCCAAAAACACTTGAAGAATTTAGTCCGAGCGATTTTGAATCTTTTACAAAGAGTATTGGAAGTTATGGAGTAAAATTAAAAATTAGAGAAGATTTAGCTGAATTATCAAACTTTGAAAAAGAGCTAAGAAAAATTTTTGGTGATAAATATAGAAGACAATATTAATTGTCTTAAAAAGATAGTTTTAAAAATAGTTTTTTTTAATTAATTGTATGAAAAAGGCAATATTGTTTGATGATGAATCATGCAACAAAAGTTTGGAATTATATTATTTGAATGATCTAAAAGATTATGACTATGCAACAAGATTAATTAGGAATCTTAAAGATTGTTTAAAAATTTTAAAAACTGAACAAATTGGGGTTGTGATTATTCATCATTTAGATTTTAAACAGGTTGATGTAATGAGGGAGGTTTCTCCAGATACAAAATATATTGGATATAGTTCAAATGTCAGTTTTTATCATAAGATTGGAACTATAGGTTATGAATTTAATGAAACTATGGAGGCATATTATGATGGTGTAATTGGTCTTGGTTCTAAAAAACCACTAAGTCTTTTCGAGCTTTTAAATGAAATTAACAAATTTTCTGATTTAGACGAACCCATATTTAGGGAGGAAATTTGAATTTTTTTAGATAAAAATTTTCATTGAATTTTTATTATACATATGATCTTTTGATATAGCTTAAATTTTGTTGAGCATAAGCTTTTTAAACTATATTTGTTAAAAGTTATTATCTGATGTTTGTGATATTTTATCATTTAGTTTATCAGATTATTAGTTACATATTAAAATGGCACAAGAAGAAAAAAAATTACATAAAATTGAAAGACTTATTAGTAATCAGAAAAATATTAGGAATATAGCTACTAGTGCACATATTCATCATGGTAAAACAGCTTTTACAGATAATCTTCTTGCTGCAGCAGGTATGATGGCTGCAAAAAATGCTGGAGATCTTGAAGAGGGTATGGCAACATGGCAACATTCAGATGAACAAGAAAGATTAATGACTGTTGATGCTGCAAATGTTTCTATGGTTCATGATTTTCAGGGAGAAGAATATCTGATTAATTTAATTGACACTCCAGGACATGTTGATTTTTCTGGAAATGTTACAAGAGCTATGAGAGCTATTGATGGAACAATTGTTTTAGTTTGTGCTAGTGAAGGGATAATGCCTCAAACAGAAACAGTTTTAAAACAAGCTCTTAGAGAAAGAGTAAGACCTTTGCTTTTTATTAATAAAGTTGACAGATTAATTAAAGAATTAAAATGCACTCCTGAACAGATGCAAGAAAGATTTATCAAGATTTACAAAGATTTCAATAAATTAATTGAGAGAATTGCAGAACCTGAATATAAAGAAAAATGGCAAGTTGATATTAATGATGGTGGTGTTGCATTTGGAAGTGCAAGAGATAATTGGGCATTATCATTACCTTTCATGAAAAAGAAAGGTGTTTCTTTTAAAGATATTTTTAAGCTGTATGAAATGAATGAACAAGAAAGAAAGGACTGGACATGGAAAAATGCAGCTCTTTATGAAGTTGTTCTTGATATGGTTGTAAAACATCTCCCAAGCCCTGTTGAAGCTCAAAAATATAGAATTCCTAAAATTTGGGACGGAGATTTAGAAAGTGATTTTGGAAAACAATTATTAAACTGTGATCCAAATGGGGAAACTGCATTTGTAATAACTAGAATTGTTATTGATCCTAGATCTGGAAAAGAAATTTCTGCAGGAAGATTATTCTCCGGAAATTTGGTTCCTGGAATGGAAGTTTATCTGAATAATGAAAAGAAAACCCAAAGAGTTCAGCAAGTTTTGGTTTATAATGGAATCAAACCAGAGCAAGTTGAAACTGTAACTGCAGGAAATGTTTTAGCAATTGCAGGAATTGTTGGAGAAGTTGGAGAAACTGTTACAATAAAACCTCAAACACCTTTCTCAGAAATTAAACATATTTTTGAACCTGTTATTACGAAGGCAATTGAACCAAAAAAAATAGCTGATTTACCTAAACTTGTTGAAGTATTAAGAAAAGTTGGAAAAGAAGATCCTAGTGTAAGAATTGAGATTAATGAAGAAACTGGTGAAAATTTAATTTCAGGTATGGGTGAATTGCATTTAGAGATTATTGAAAATAGAATTGTAACTGAAAAAGGTATGGAAATAAAAACATCTTCACCAATCGTTGTTTATAGAGAGACAGTAATTAAGAAATCTGAAGCTTCAGAGGGAAGATCACCAAACAAACACAACTCTTTTTTTATTACAGTTGAACCTCTTGAAGATAATGTTTATGAGGCAATTAAACGAGGAGAATTAGCTGAGAGAAGGTATAAAAAAAGAGATGATAACATGTTTAAAAAACTTTCAGAATTAGGAGTCTCAAATGATGAAATAAGAAATTATAGGGATATCTATAAAGGAAATGTTTTTTTGGATGATACAAGAGGAGAAGTTCATATGATTGAAGTTATTGAACTGATACTTGATGCATTTGAACAAGTTATTGATGCTGGTCCTCTTGCAAGAGAACCTTGTATGAAGATGAAATTGAGACTTGCAGATATTAAACTTCATGAAGATGCAATTCATAGAGGTCCTGCACAAGTTTATCCTGCTGTAAGAGATTCAATTTCTGACTCAATGAAACAGGTTGGAATTGTTTTATTTGAGCCATTGCAAACTCACTTGATTGAATCGCCATCAGATTATATGGGCGCTGTTACAAGATTAGTTTCAAGCAAGAGAGGACAGTTAATTGATGTTTCTCAAGATGAATCTGGTGTTCAAATTAAAGCAAAAATTCCTGTATCTGAAATGTTGGGATGGGCAAGTGATTTAAGATCTGCAACAGAAGGTAGAGGAGTTTCATCTTTGATTGATCAGCAATTTGAGAAGATGCCTTTTGAACTTCAGAATGAGATTGTTAGAAAAATCAGATCAAGAAAAGGTTTGAGTGAGAACCAGTAATTACTTAAGAATATTATTCTTTATAACAAATTTTTTATTCAAAAAATCTTGGACCTAAGTTTAATAATGTTTGTTTTATTTCATTAATTGTTTCTTGTTGGTCTTTTTTATCTGACATTCTTACAAATTTTATTAACAAATCAACTAATTTTGATTCATCCATTATTTTTAATTTATATCCGTCAGTTATAAAATAAAATCTGAAAGATTTATATTTCAATTTTTTTATAACAATTCCTCCAACATTACCAATTAACTTTCCTTTATGTGAATTTTCTTCTAAAGAATATAATAATTCAAATATTTCTATTGATTCTTTCTTAAACTTTTTATTAATTTCATTTTCCAGTTCTTCAGAAATGATTACTTTTGCCATTTAGCTTTAGCCCTCTCTAAAGCATCTTTAACTGGAACAAATCCTTCATCAGACATTAAGAACTGTCTTAATTGCTCTTTAACTGCTAAAGAATATACTCTTCTAATTATGTCATCATAACTTTCTCCCTTTAGCCCGAATGATGAAATCTTTTCTTTTGTTTCTTTGCTTAGTTGAATTGTTGTTATTTCCATTTTATTCTATAGCCACTATAGTAGCTATAGTTTATAAACTTTTTGATTTTTTAATTTATATAAATATTTAAAAGCAAAATTTCTTTTTCTATAATTATGAATGAAGAGAAACTAAAAAAAATTGAAATAGAGGGCTATATAATGAATTTGAAAGTGGCTGGAGCATGTCTATTACTTATTGGTTCTGCTTATATTGGTGGTTGTTTAGAAAGAGAAAACAAAAAACCAATAAATATTATTGAAAAAAGAATTGGTGATGAAAATTATATGTTTATTAAAACTAGTGATGATAGAATTTATCCAATGATTCAAAATAATAACGGATTTTTTTTAAATTTAAGAGATTATTATAAGAGTAGATTAAACTATGAAAAAGAATCATCAAGACTTGTTAAAAAATTTTTAAGTGAAGAAGGTGAGTGTGAGGGAGAAGAAAATAACTAATTCTTAGAAAGGTTTAAAAATTAAGCATTGTGGAGTGTGGAATGAATTCAAGGAAGTATATTATTGGTGTTGAACATGATGTTGGTAATGAAGGAGACATAATTCAACTTTTGAAAATTGTCAGCGCACCTAATGATTTAGTTGGTATTGAACTTGTAGAATGTTTAGTTCATGTATTTAAAAATTTTAGAGTTCCAATTGTTAAAAGTAATAATTATCTGAATAAAATATTAACTGATTTAGATGTTAATGATACAACACATAATTACTGGATGAATTTAATGAGACAATCTGAAATAGAAGGACTAAATCTTGATTTTGTTGGAATTGATAATAGTGAATTAATAAACAAAATTTCTAAAGATATCTCAAGAGTAGTTAATAAAGATGAAAATAGTGTTGATAATAAAACAAGAGATAGAATAATTCGAGGGTATTTGATTGATAGAGAAAATTATTTTGTTAAAAGAATTTTAGAGACAAATCCGAACATATTAGTTGTTGGAGATTTTCATGTTGACTTTTTGAAAAATAAATTTCAAGAATATGAAATTATGGGAAGAACAATTAGAAAAAATAATCATCTTCCAGAATCTTGGATGAATAGATATAAAGAATTAAGATATAATATAGAAAATAAATAAAAAATCTTTATTATGAACTTTCGTCGATAAAACCAAATTAGACGAAAGGTTTATAAACCTAAAATTTTACATCCTATTATGGCAAGAGAAAAAACTATGATTAATGTTGTCTTTGTTGGACACGTTGATGCTGGAAAATCTACAACAATTGGAAGATTGATGTATGATAGTGGTAAACTTCCAGAACAAGAGTTACAAAAATTAAAAGCTGAAGCTCAAAGAGTTGGTAAATCTGGATTTGAATTTGCATTTGTTATGGATAAATTTAAAGAAGAAAGAGAGAGAGGTGTTACAATTGATCTTTCTTATCAGAAATTAATAACTTCTAAATATGAAATTACTATTATTGATGCTCCAGGTCATAGAGACTTTGTTAAAAATATGATTACTGGTGCAAGTCAAGCAGATGCTGCTTTCTTAGTTGTTGCTGCTAAATCAGGTGTTGAACCTCAAACAAAAGAACACTTATGGTTATTGAAGACTATGGGTGTTTCGCAATTAAATGTTTTAATTAACAAAATGGATGATGCTGATTATAAAGAAGAAAGATTTAATCAAGTTAAAGATGATGTTATAAAAGAATTAAAGGCTGTTGGTTACAAGCCTGAGAATGTTACATTCTTACCGGTTTCATCATTGCATGGACAAAATATTGTAAAGAAACCTGATAAGATGTCTTGGTTTAAAGGACCAACTTTAATGGAAATGCTTGATAACTTAAGTCCACCTGAAAAACCTACAAATTTACCAATGAGAATGCCTGTTCAAGATGTATATGAAATCACAGGTATTGGAACAGTTCCTGTTGGAAAAATTGAAACAGGTATTATGAAAGTTGCTCAAAAAGTAATGATTCTTCCTGGAAGATCTGGAAAAGGTATTCCTGGTGAAATTAAATCAATTGAAATGCATCATGAACAATTATCTGAAGGATTAGCAGGAGATAATGTTGGAATAAATATTCGTGGTGTTGGAAAAAAAGATATTGCAAGAGGAGATGTAATCTGTGATGCTGCAAGTCCAGCTACAATTGCTGAAGAATTTACAGCAAAAATAGCTGTTATTAATCATCCAACTGTAATAGCTAAAGGCTATACACCTGTATTTCATGTTCATACAGCTCAAGTACCTTGTCAATTTGTTGAACTAATTGAAAAATATGATCCTACATCTGGTGCTGTTGCACAAGCAAATCCAGATTTCTTAAAGAATGGAGATGTAGCTAAAGTTAGACTTAAGCCAATTGGAAATCTTGTAATTGAAAAACAAGCTGTAAATCCTCATATGGCAAGATTTGCAATAAGAGATGCTGGAGCAACTGTTGCTGCTGGTGTTTGTATTGATCTTGTTGCTAAAAAAATCTAATTTTTTTCTATTTTAATAATATGACAAAAAATTATGTAATTTTAGAAATTGATAAAAATTTGATTGAACTAAAATATGAAGAATATTCTAATTTAATTAGTAATTATTCTTTAGATGTTATCAGAAATATGAATCCTTGTTTTGTAGAGGCATTAGCTAAAAATCGAGATATAGAAATTATGCTTGTTGAAAAAAGAAAAGATGAATTAAGAGATGATTATTTATAGATTTTTTAATTAATATTTAAAATTAGAACTATAATAAAATTTTTAAATGAGTTATGTTTAAGTAAAATGAGGAAAAAAGATGGTATTAACAAAAAATGAGATTGATGCGGATATTTATGGAAAAGGTGATTTTGTTCAATTAGATCATCTTAAGAGATTTTTAGGAAAAGCAGATAGTATGGATGTAAAAAAGTATATCTTGTTAAAGATAGCAGATATTAATGAAAAACATAAATTTTTTTCAGATGCTGCAAGAAGTTTAGATGAAGCTGCTGAAATTGCAATAACTTATAAAGAAAAAATCGAAATTTATTCTAAGATGGTTAAATTATTAATTAATTCTGAACAATTTGATTTAGCTGATAAAGCAGTATTAAAATCTATTGCTTTTTCAAATACTCTTCGAGAAAAATCGAATTTACAAGATAACTATATCAAGCTTTATGAAGATTTGGCAGATAGATTGGTTAGTGAAAATAAACACAGAAAGGCAATTAATGTTTATAATAAACTTTATTCAATGCCTCAAAATCCTGAAAAAAAAGATTTTATTAAACAAAAACTTTTAACACTTTATTTAAAACTTGGTAAAACAAAAGAACATTCTTATCTAAGCAGACCTGAACCTCAACCACTTCCTGTTGAAAAAAAGGAAGATATCATGGGAGAGATTGGTGTTAAAAGATGGGGAGTTAGATAATTATTTTCTAATATTAAAGATAACTTTCTAATGACTTTTTTACGCTATTTGCAAAGTCCCTTAACTTTTTCTGACGAATCATTCCAAAAGCATTGTTGAAGATCTTTTTATTTTATTTTCATTTCCTGATTCTAAATCTTCTTTTAATAATGCCTTCACAATATCTGTATTGAGATTTACTTAATAAATTTATAAATTTTTCATAAGCTTCAGAATAATTGTATCAATATAATCTTCTTTTATTGTTAGAAACCTATTGTTAACTTAGTTCACATTCTTGCGCAAGTGTATAATTGTTCTCTATGGTTTTAGTTGTTCTAATTAGTATTTAAACTTTTATTTCATCTTCCGAAAGATTTAAATACACTCATTCTAATGAAATTAATTTAAAAAATCAAAAATCAAAAAAATGTTAGAATCAATAAGAAAATTAACTTATGAAATTCAAGAAAATCGACTATATCGAGGAATTGGACAAGCAGTTATTGCAATAGCTTTAGGTGTTGCTGTATTAAAAGGAATTGATTATGTTGATTCAATATATAATATTCCTATAATTCAAGAAGAAACTCAGTTTCAAAGAAACATGAATTTTGAAGGATTAGAAGCATTTAATTACGAACTTGAGTAAATTATCCGAAAACTTTTTAAAGTTATTATAATCTATTATACTAGTTTAATAGAAGTTTATCGTGATTTATTACGATTTGATAGTGTATTAAAATTCAATATCATAATTACTTTATGTTCAATAAAACAAGTAAATATTTATCTTGTTTTTTACGGTAGATTTCTGTTATTCTATTATAACCTAAACAAATTGGAGGAAAAATGGCAAAAATAAGTCCCGTATCAATAAAATACATGATACATGCTAAGTTTGAAGCTGTTGGACCAGTAGAAAAACCAGATGTAATTGGAGCTTTATTTGGCCAAACTGAAGGACTTCTAGGATCTGATTTAGAAATAAGAGATCTTCAAAAAGAAGGCAAAATAGGCAGAATTGAAGTTGAAACTGATTCTAGTGGTGGAAGAACATCTGGAAAGATATTTATTCCTACTGCATTGGATAAGTCTGAAACAAGTTTAATTGCTGCTGCAATTGAAACAATTGATAAAATAGGGCCGACAGAAGCTAAAATTAGTGTTGAAAAAATTGAAGATGTTAGAGGAAATAAGAGAGATTATATTTTAGATAGAGCCAAAAGACTTTTAGAACAAATGGATAGTTCTACTAATTCAAGAGAGATCTCAGATAGTTTGAAAACAGCTTCTAGAACTTCAAGAGTGCAAGAATATGGAGAAGAAAAACTTGCATCTGGTGATTTATCAGGAGAAGAGATTATTGTTGTTGAAGGAAGAGCAGATGTTATTAATCTTCTTGAGAATAGAGTTAATAATGTAATTTGTATGAATGGAACAAAACTTCCACCATCAATAATTGAGTTAAGTAAGAACAAATCAATTACTTTATTTTTAGATGGAGATAGAGGTGGAAAACTTATTGCTAAAAATGTAATTGAAAATGCAGACATTGATTTTATTGCATTTGCACCTGATGGAAAAGAAGTTGAAGAACTTAGCGGAAAGGAAATTTTAGTAAGTTTAAGAAAGAAAATTCCTGCAAAGGAATTTTCTTCTTCTTTTTCTATAGATAATTTTAAAACAGAAAATCAAAATCAACGAAATATTGAAAAAGTTGAATCAAAAGAAATTAAAGAAATAAATATGGAAGCACTAAAAAAATTCTTAAAAGAAGAAGTTGAGGGTTCTGATAAAGCATTTTTATTAGATTATAACTTGAATATTTTTAAAACTGTTGCAAAAACAAGAGTTAATGTTGAACTATCGAGGTTAACTAATATATATGTTGTTGCTATAGACGGAAAGGCAACATTAACACTGGTAAAATCAGCAGAAGAAGCAGGTTGTAAATATCTTGCAGCTAAGAATTTTGTGGATGTAAAAGAAAGTATGATTAAGTTTGTTAGTTTTTAGATTGAGTTTATTACATTAAAAAATTGTACTTTTTACAAACCTTTTTAAAATACATTAGCTTTTAATATTTGTATGGAAATAAAAAAGGATGATAAATTTAGTCCAATTAGTTTAATGCATATTGAACAGAAAGAACATCATAAACCTAAGTTTAATTTGATTAATTCAATAAAACAAAAGTTTATACATAAAGAAAATGGTGTTAAGACAACTAAAAAAGTCAATCCTAAAATTTTAGTTATTTTAGGAATTTTAATTTTTATTGTTTTTATCCTTGCAATGTACTTCACTTTTTTTTATAGTGTAAAATGTAAGAATATTGCTTGTTGGGACTATAAAATAGAAAGATGTTCAAGAGCAATTTATATTAATGACATTAAAGATATAAGCTGGAAATATAAAATAATTGGAAGAAAAGATAGTTTGTGTGAAGTAAAAGCTAAGGTTATTGAAGTTAGAGGTGGTTTAATTGATTCTAAAATATTAGAAGGAAAAGAAATGACTTGTATGTTACCTTTAAATATTGTGACTTTTCCAGAAAATGACCCTAATCTTTGTTATGGAAGACTCAAAGAAGAGATGCAAGGATTAATAATTAAAAAATTACATCAATATATTTTAACTAATCTTGGTTCAATTAACCAAAATTTGACAAAGATTGAGGGAATTAGCAATTAAATAATACTTTATAATCTTATCTTTTTTTTAATAATATGGCAATCAGATTTGGACCTGGAGGTTTAGGACCTGTAAAAGAAGCAGTTCGTAATTTAGAAGAATACAATAAACTCGGATTAAAGGCTTGTGAAATTGAGTTTACTTATGGAGTTTATATCAAGCCAAGTCAGGCACCAGTTATAAGAGAAAGGGCAAAAGAGCTTGATATTAAGCTGAGTATTCACGCTCACTATTGGATAAATCTTAATTCTGAAGAAAAAGAGAAAGTTGAACAGAGTAAGAAAAGAATTATTGAATGTTGTAAAATAGGTGATTTATTGAGTTATGGAAATGAAGTAAGTATTGTGTTTCATCCGGGTTTTTATGGAAAGAAAGATAAAGAAGAGAGTTATGAAAATATAAAAAAAGAAGTTTTGGAATTGCAAGAAGAAATTGAAAGGAATAAGTGGAAGGTTAAATTATGTCCTGAAACAACTGGAAAAGTTAATGTTTTTGGAAGTGTGGAAGAAATTTTAAAACTTGTACATGATACTAACTGTGGTTTTACAATAGACTTTGCTCATTTGTTAGCTAGAAGTAATGGAAAGTTAAGCTATAAAGAAGCTTATAAGGACTTTAAAGACTTGAAAGTTAAAGAGCTACATTGCCATTTTTCAAGTATTGCTTATGGTGAAAAAGGTGAAAAGAACCATATACTTACCTCTGAAAAAGAAATTGAAAAACTGCTTGAAGTTTTGAAAGGTTCTGGAAAAGAAATTACAATAATTAATGAATCTCCAGATCCGGTTGGAGATAGTGTTAAGAGTTTGAAAATTTGGAATAAACTGAACTAATAATTATAAGGTTTAGTAGTTTTAATCTTTTCTATTTTCATCTAAAAACCTGATTCTTTTTTTAGTTCAAATAAAAGCCGTTTGTTTAAAATTGTTTTAGCATCTCTTATTCTTTCTTTTGTTTGTTGTTTTTCTTTTATTGATTTTTTTAATAATTGAATTGGAACAATATCAATTTTATAATTTCCTTTTTGAACTGAGTTTGAGGTTGCAGATGAAACAGCTAAAATATCTACTTTTTTATTTTCAATTTTGATTAGATATATGCCTAAAATATCTTCAAAAAAAGGTGCTAAGATTTTGATAATATCACGCTTTATATCAAGGGGGGGACTTACAACTCTTACTACAACTTCTGCACCTAACAGTGATTTTGGCAGTAAAACACCTGCTGAATTTCCAACTTTAATTGTCCGACGATAAAACTGCTTTTTTTGGTTTTGTTTAACTGGTTCTTCCATATGTTATAACATTGTTATAACAATATATAAACTTTTCCCATTATTCTAATTATAGTGTTACTTGCTAGTGATATTCAAATTTGTTGTCACCATAAAGTTTATAAATAGTTAAAATGTCTAAATTTTAACCTAAATTTAAAATGAAAAGTAAAAACAAAACCAATATGAAATCAAAAATATGTTTTGGTTTCTTGGTAGCAATTTTATCAATTGCTCTTTTGTCTTTTGCAAGTGCATCAACTCTTGATATTGTTAATCAATATGTTGAGATTGATGGTTTACCTGCAACTGGAAATAACGCAGTTGTTTCTAGTGATAAGATTCCAGTAGTTGTTGATTTCACTGCAAATTCAAATGCAAGTGAAGTTCAAGTTTCTGCTTGGGTTCAAGGCTTTAGAAGTGATAGATCTGAAATTGAATTCGCAGACCTAATTGATGGAAGCGATTATTCAGCAAGACTTGCAGTTAATGTACCATCAGATATAGATCCTGAAGAAGAGTTAACTCTTTTTGTAAGAATTGAAACTGATAACGGAAACTGGGAAGAATCTTACACTCTTAGAGCTCAAAGACAATCAAATGCACTTGAAGTACTTCTAGTTGATATGGATAGTACTGTTAGTGCTGGAGCAAGTTTACCAATTGGTGTAGTTGTTAAAAACATTGGAAGACATGAATCAGAAGATACAATGGTTACTGTTAGAATACCTGAATTAGGTATATCAAAAACAGCTTACCTTGAAGATCTTGCTATTTTAGACAGTTGTGATGACAATTGTGATAACGAAGATTCTATAGAAAGGAAATTGTTAGTAACAATACCTTCAAATGCAGAATCAGGTGTTTACAAAGTAGAAATTTCAACTTTCAATGATAAAACTGAAACAACAGTTGTAAAAACTTTGACTGTTTCTGAAAAAGAAATTGAAGGAAGAGTATTAGCTAATCCTTCTGCTAGATCTTTCGCTGTTGGCGAAGAAGCAGTTTATGAACTTGTACTTGTTAACTCAGGTGACAAGATGGAAATTTACAACTTAGCTTCAACATTATCTGACGCATTAACTATCACTTTAAGTGATTCAGTTGCTGCAGTTCCTGCTGGTTCAAGCAAGACTGTTAAGATATATGTAGATGCTAATAGAGAAGGTACTTTTGGATTTGCAGTTAATGTAAATTCAGATAATGGATTCAGTGGAAAGGTTAACTACACAGCAATGGTTAAAGATAAGGCTATTACAAACAACAACTTAATTGTTTTGACTATTGCTCTTGCAATAATCTTTGTTGTTCTAGTAATTGTACTTGTTGTATTGCTTACAAGAAAACCACAAAAATCTGAAGAATTCGGAGAAAGTTACTACTAATTAAATTTTTAACTTTTTTTTCTTTTTTAATTTAACTTTTTCCTTTTTCTTTTTTTTATTTATAATTATTAATGGGACAAATAAAAATATAAAATGAGTGGTATAGATATATTGATTTTATACTTAAACTTCTTTACAGTTACCTTCATGATTAAATATAAACTTTCTTGAAGCTAACTGAACTTTGTTTGATTTTCCTCTTCCATTTGGGAAAACTATTTGTTGTGTTTTAATTGATGCAACATAGTTTTCTTCATCTATTTCAAGTATATTAAAAAACCCATAATCTCCTGAGAATTTATTATCATCACTGAATTGTCTGTAACCTCCAAGATTGCCTGATCCAGCTACAATTGAAAATGACTTTAATGAAGTATTAGTAATTTCAAAGCCATTTGTATGTGTATGACCGCAAAGCATTAGTGTGGGTTTTGAAGCATACAAATAGTCTCTTAAGTACTTGTTTTCTGTTGGTTCATTATGATTATGCCTTGATTTTAACATAAACAAAGGAGGAGTGTGAGTTATTGCAACATCTTCTTGTCCATTTGTTGAAATAAGAGAATTAAAAGCTTCTTGTCCTGAAAAGGGAATTATCAAATCTTCAGGTATTGTTCCTGGCAGATATTCTACTGAACCACCGTATCCTATAAAGCTTAGTGACTGTTCATCATCAAGGCCCTTAATTTCTTTTAATTCAGCTGGTTTTAAGCAGCTTTCACCTAAAACATCATTGATTGTTGTTACATCCCAATTTCCTGGAACTAGAACAACTTTTTCAGGTGTTTGACCAAATTGTTCTAAAATACCTTTAAAAAGTTGATAATTTTTTTTAGACATTTCTAATGCTTTATTATGCAAGGCAATATAATCTTCAGGCAAACCATTAAGAGGTTTATTTGCAGCACTTTCTTTTAGTTTTATAATAAAATCAATTAGGCTAAAATCATCTTCAGCTATCACAGTTTCAACTTGATGATTTTTTAACTGACCTATTTTTCCGAGATTATAAAAGGATTCTGTTAAAGCTTTAAGCATTACACTCTCTTGCTGTGTATAAATTGGGCTGCAAATATCTCCAGAACAAGCAACTATATCAAAATAATTTGGATTACCTTTTAATGTTGCATTAAGTGCTATTTCAAGCATTCCAAAATCACCATGAATGTCTGAAATATGCAATATTTTCATAAAAACTATAATATATAAAGGTTTTTAAATGTTATTATATGTAATTACTTTGAAGTTACTAATAAAATGACAAAAGAAAATCAAGAAGTTTACACCACTAAAGATTTGAGACACATAATGAATAATTATCTTGGTAGTTATACTGGCTTAACTCTTAATGACTTAAATGTTCTTGAACAGGCTAAACTACTTGAAACATATAGATCACTTATACAAAATCCTCAAATATATGGAAACACTAATGATTCAAGAATATTAGATTTAGAATCAGAAGCAGTATTCAGATTTTTTGACAGTTATTTTGATGTTGATTTAAAAGATATAATGATTGGATGTGAAAAACCTTTTTCTCAGGAGTTTAGAATGCTTGTAAAATATAGACTTCGGATGTGGAGAGACCAAAGTGAGATTGGGTGTTAAGAGTTTAGATTTTTGAGATGATTGAAATACTATTTTACTATTTCTTTGCAGTTTTCCAGAGACTTAAAAAAAAGGCTTTGTAGGATTCTGAGATTGGCTTGCTTTTTATTATGATTGCTTTAGGTATTTCTTCCCAACTATATATTATCACATTTTCTCGAAATATTGCTGTGTCCTGAGGAAACTTTACTGAACAATATCTTGTTTTTTTCTTAACATAATTTAAATCTTCTTTAGAAACACTTTTTTCAAATTCTTTTTTGCTATCTTGAGTAATTAAAAGCAAGTCTTTTATTCCAGCTATTCTCCTTAATTCTCCAAAAGTATGATAAAACTCATTTATTTCTTTAGAATAACCTATACCTTCAGAGTATCCATAAAATTCTTCTCCTTTTTTTGCTTTTTGTATTAATTCTGAATTAATTAGTCTTATAGCCTTCATTCCTTCAAATACATTGACTATTGTTTTTTCTTTTTCTCCTTTTTTAAAAGAGGCTAATCTTTCTACTTCTTTTTTAATTTTATTTTCTCGTTCTTTATACATAAGATATATTTTTTCGGGATTGCTTGCTTGAAAGTATTTTATTTTACCCTTAAGAACATATGAGACTAATCCTTTGTTAATTAGAGATTCTAGTATAGAGTATATTTTGGATTGAGGTATTTTTGATTTTTCTACTAATGGACCTGTTGTTGTTTCTCCTAATTCGATTAGTGAAATAAATGCTCTTGATTCCCAATTTGTTAATCCAGCTTCATTTAAAATCTCTGTTTTTTCTGTCATTTTACTACCTACTTTAGTAGTAAATAATATATAAATATATTTATTTTATTTAATTATTATTAAGTAGTTACAAATAACTATATAATAAAATAAGGAAAAAATAAAATGAAAACAAAAATATTGGTTGTTGAAGACATGGATTTACCTTTAGAAGCATTGAACATTGCTATAAGGCTTAGTGTACTTAGAGAACCAAAACCTATTGAGCTTAGTGGAGATAGTCAAAGAGAATTAGAAGAAAGAGGAATTGATGTAGTTAGAACCCTTGAAGAAGCTAGAAATTATGTTGAAAAGTCACTGTATGATTTAGTTTTGTTAGATCATAATCTTCCTGCAAGAGTTGGTTCTCCTGCTGAAGATATTGGGTATACTCTTATCCCAAAGATTAAGGAAAGAAATCCTGAAACTTACATAGTTGGAACATCAAGTAACGATAGACTTCCAAGCTATTTAGTTCCTGATTGCGCTATTCGTAAATCTAGCATGACTTTAGATGAAGATATTGGAAATATTTATGATAAACTTGAAAGGAGATATGAACAAAAATGAAAACACAAACATTAAACAGATACTTAGAAAGAAAACAAGCAGGAGAAGTTGTTAGAGGAAGTGCTCTTGCTGAATTGCTTGATTCTCCTGAAATGGAAAAAGAAGAAAGTAAAAACGAATTAAGAGACTTAAATATACCAAATGATGAAAAATCAGCTTGTTTCTCATGGTTATGGACAACTCACAATTATGACTCAATAAAAAAACTTAGAGAATTATTAGGATATAAACTTACTAAAGAGAATATTTGGTTTAAAAAAAATTCTACTAGTATTGCTAAGGAATATTGTAAATATCTGGAGTATGGATATAAAAAAGAAGCGGAAAATATAGAAGAATGTACAGGTATTAGAGATCTTTGTATTAATATAGCAGATATAGGATTACATAAATCAATTCAAGGTTCAGATGAAGAAAATTATTAAATGAATTGAAAGAAGATGAGAGAACAGAAGTAACATTAAATCTTAGTGCTAAAGTAACTTATGGAATTGGAATCCCTCTTGAAAATTATGATGATAATTATGAGAAAGTTATGCTTGATGATGACTCTAAAGAATTTGATTTAGGACAGATTAAATCAGGAGTATGGAAAACAAAAGCTTGCTATACTGGTTACCCTACATTAGTATATAGTGCTTTATGTGCTGAAGAAGGTGATAAGTTATACAAACAGATGTCTAAACAAGTTTCTTCAAAATTAAGAAAAAATACTGATAGATTTACAATAGACCAGAGTTGTACAATGAGCAGTCAGGATTCTTATAATTGGATGGAAAGTCATCTTGAGAGATACAATAATAGAGTAAGAGAATTCTTAGAAGCAACACTTAAAAATAAGGGTTTTAAGAAATTATAATAAAAAATCTTACACTTTTAAACTCAACACTTTACTTACACCTTGATTCATGCTAACTCCATACAAGACATTTGCACTTGAGATTACAGAGTCATTATGGCTTATTACAAGATACTGACCTGATTTCATGTATTGTTTTAATAGATTTGACAATAGTTCAGAGTTTCTTTTATCAAGTGCTGCATCTATTTCATCAAGTATATAGAAGCAGTATGGTTTGTATTCTTGTATTGCAAATATTAGTGAAAGTGCAATTAAAGTTTGTTCTCCACCTGATAAAGAAGTTACATCAAAGTATTTTCCTTGACTAACTTTAATTGTTATTGAAACTCCACCCTCAAACATATCTTCTTTGTTTTCAATTTCAAGGAAAGCTTTTCCTTTTACACTCAAATGACTAAAATTACGTGTAAATAGCTCATTTATTGAATTAAAAGTCTTCATAAACGTCTTTTTCTTTTTAATGTCAATTTCATGGATTATTTTTAGTATTTCATCTCTTTCTTTTTCAAGCTGTTCAACTTTTTCAGCAATTTTTTCATACTCTTCTTTTATTGAATCATACATTTCAAGAGCTCTAAGATTAACTGAACCAATTTCTGAAAGAGTTCTTTCACTTTTTTCAAGCCTTTCTTGAAGTGATGCTTTACTTCCTTGAAGAAGTTCTATTTCTCCAAATTCTTTTATTTCGATTTCAAGAGATTCTTTTGCAGCAGCTATTCCTGCTTGATTGATCTTAAGTAGGTTTATTGATTCTTCAACACGGTTCAAGCCATTCTGTTGATTAACCAGCAAAATATTTTTATTTTTTATTTTTTCTTGTATTGAAGTTCTTTCATCAAAAAGCTTATTGAATTTTTCTGAAAGAAGTTTTGAAGCTTTTTCTTTTTCAGAAAGTGATTTTTCACTAGCTTTTAGATCAGTTGATAAACGGGCAATTTCATCTTCGATTTCTTTTTTGTCTTTAAATATATTCTTTATTACATTTTTCATATTTTCAAGCTCTCTTTCCTTATATAAAACAGTTGTATCTAAATTTTCATCTGTTCTCGAAGATAATTCTTGCATTTCAAAAAATAAAGACTGGTATCTTTTCTCAATAACTTCTTTTTCACTAAGCTTTTTCTCAATTTTATCTCTTGATTCTTGAATTTCAGCTATTTCTTTTTTAATTTGCTCTTCATCAGCCATAATCTTTTTCATTTGAATTTTTTTATCTTCAATTATGTTTAACTTCATAAGATCTTTTGTTTTTTCACCAAGTTCAGCTTCAAGTGATCTTATCATTGAATTTATTTCATTGCTCTTATTAAAATATTTTTCAAGTTCAAAGTTTATTGAAGCTATTTCTTCCTGAGATTTTTTTATTCTTTTATCAGAATATGATAAAACATGATTTACATGTTCTTGAGTTAATTTTGTTTGACATAAGGGACAAATATCGTTTTTAGGCATTCTATTCTTAAGATTCTTGTTTTTTTCAATTTCAGATTCTGATATAGAAAGTTTTTTATCAAGTTCGGATTTATTCTTAATTATTTCAGATATTGATTTATTCAAATTTTCTATTTGATTTTTTATTTTAATTACTGACTCATTGCATTCTGAAATTGATTTTGAAGAAATTTCAATTTCAATTTCTTTTATTTGATTAAATATGAATTTTGAATCACCCTGTAATTTTTGAAGATGCTTTTCCCGGTCAAATAAACGGTTTCTTAAACTGCTGAACTCGATTTGCATTGTTGAAAATTTATCTCTTTCATCCTGAACCTTCTCAAGTTCTTGCTTCTTTTTTTTAAGATCTTCCTGACGTTTTGACATTTTAGGAGTTTGTTTTTTAAGTTCTTCAAGTTCTTTCTCAAGCTCTTTTATGTTATTTTCAAGTTCTTTAAATCGAATATTGTTTTCAGATATTTTCTTTTCAAAATTTTCTTTTCTTGCTTTGTTTGAAGCTATTTTAACATTAAGATCTGTAATTTCTTCATTTAATGTCTCTCTTTCAAAACCAGTTGTCTTTTGAATATATTGATTTATCTCATTAATCCTATTTTCCATTTGAAGAATTTCAGTATTAATTAACTCTATTTCTTTCTTTATTTTATTCTTGTAATCTTTGTTTTTTTCAATGTCTTTTTCAAATCTTTCAACTTCTTTTAATTTTTCTTCAATTGTTTTGCTTATTATTGTTGCTTTACACTGTTTTACGGTTTGTTCAAGTTCTTTAAATTTTAGTGCTTGTTTTCTTTCATTTTCAAGATTTTTCATATAAATTGTTCTTTCTCTTAAAACAGCTCCAACTTCTTTTAACTTTTGTTCTGTTTTTTCAATTTCAGAAAGAGCTTTTTGTTTTCTTGACTCATAAATAGAAATGCCTGCAACTTCTTCTATTATCTCTCTTCTTTCTTCTCCTTTCATTTTGATAAATCTTGCAATTTCTCCCTGAAGAACTATATTAAACCCATTTGGGTCAATTCCAACTTGCGAAAGAAGCTCTAACATTTCCTGTCTTGTTTTTGTTTCACCATTAATCTTGTATATACTCATTCCATTTTTTCTTACAATTCTTTTTATTGAAACTTCTTCTGGATGATTGGGGAACATTTTGTCAGAATTGTCAAATACAAGTTCTACAAATGCTTCGTGACATGGTTTTTTTTCTGCACTTCCTTGAAATAATAGATTTGCAGATTTAGCAGCCCTCATACTTTTTATGCTCAATCTTCCAAGAACAAAACATAACGCATCTGAGATATTGCTCTTTCCTGAACCATTTGGACCTATAATTACATTAATCCCAGGATCAAAAGGAAGTTCTGTTCGAGAAGCAAAACTCTTGAATCCGTGTATCACCAGCTTTTTAATATAACCCATAAAGCTAATAATTTCAGAGTATATTTAAATCTTAAGATATTAATTAGGTAGAAATAAAGTTGTTTATCTCTTAAAAATTGCATAAATATATTTTGTTCCAATAGGATGAAGAAACTCATACGACTCTGAAGAATTTTCATTACCTGTTCTAAGAACAGCAAAATCTTCACCAGTGCAAACAATAGAATATTCTTGATTTTTGTCAATTTTTTTAAAACTGATTTTATAACTTTTTCCAATAAAAGTATTAAACACACTAATTAAGCTAATATTTTCTATTTGACCTTCAACTTGAATCAATTCAGGGAGTTTTACTCGTTCCATAAAAATGCAATTACATATCCTTATTTAAAGTTTTTTATTTAGAATAATTTTTTTTGGGTTGAATAAGTCTTGTGCTTTTTTATTGTTTTCCAGGACTCTCTGAAAATGCCCTTGTCCTTGTATTTATCATAGTTTTCATAAATGAATTTTCTTGTTATTGGGTCACTTGTATAGCCTGAACCAAAATCTATGTCTAAATCTTTTTTTATTTTTTCAATTTCTTTATCTCTTGTTGTTTTCGCAATTATACTTGCTGCTGAAACAGAAATATGATAAACATCTGCTTTATGTTCGCAGGAAATTATTAAGTTTGATTTTCCGATGATGTATTTTTCAAGATATTCCTTCCAGGCATTTATGTTTGTTGATGGGCAATCAACAATTACTTTTATTTTTTCTTTGTTTTTGTTTAGCTTGTTTATTATCTGAGCTGATGCAACTGCCTCTCTTTCATTTAAATTTAAATTGTCATTGTCTTTTCCATCAATTTCATAGACTGGAATTATCACTGTATGGAATGCTTTAACTCTTAACTTTATTTCTTCTGCTAATTTGTATCTTTTTTTTGGCAGAATTGTCTTTGAGTCTCTTATTCCGAGTTTTACAAATTCCTTCTCGGTTTCTTCATCAATTAAAACCCCTGCCAATACCATTGGACCTATTACTGGCCCTCTTCCTGCATCATCAATTCCTAAGATTAACATGATTAAATTAAATATGCTTAGTATAAAAAGTTTTACTGATAGAATAAGAAATATTTTTAAGCTTAAAACAATTAAATAGACCATGGCTAAAAAAGGGGAAAGAGTTTTGTTAATTTGGAAGATTAAAAATTACAGAAGTATTTATGTGCCAAAAGCAATGTATCCAAAACTTTTAGCTACTATATTGGTTATTTTTGTTGTATTATTAATGATAATTAATTATTCTCTTCATAATTTACTTACATCTTTAATATTAACTGTTATCTTTTTTTCTTTGTTTATAATTTGGTTTTTGATTATATATTTAGTTGATAATATGTTTGTAACTAGAAATAGAAGTAAAAATGTTAAATATTTTATAACAAACAAAGCAATTTATGTAATGAGTGATAAGTCAAAGAGTTATAGCTTTCTTAGAGCAATTCAAATGCTTAGACTTAGTTTAGTTTCAAGATATTATGTTAAAGATGGATTTGTGTATGTTATAACAAGAAGTTGGTTGTTGCCTTTGGACATATCTAAGTTCAGAATTGAACCAAACAATAACATAAATCAAATAATTTCTGTTTTGAATAAGCTAAAAATTCCGAGAGCTAAAAGTTAGGGAAGTTTAACAAAAAGGTATTTCCTTTTCTTCATCAGCGTCTTCTTGAGGAATTTGAATTGAATCTACGGTTTCAATATTTTCAACTGTTCTTTCAGTTATTGATTCTAAGTCTTGAGTATTTTCTGGAAGATAATCTCCCGAACCTATTGGGTTATCACAATTTGGATTAAAAAGTGGAAGAGAATTATTATCTTGAAGTTCTGACATAAACAAAAAGTCATTTTTTATTTTATCTCTTGTTTGTTCTAGCCAAGAAAGATAGTCTTTTTGTTCTATTACTAAAAGGGGAAACCAAGAAATTGTTTTTTGATTAACTTTTAAGCCCGAGACTTTTTTTCTTTTAAATGTGTAATTTTCTGGGTTTAAGCCCATTTTTTCAAGTGTTTCTTCAGGGTTAATTGTAAGTTCATTCAAAAAATCTGATGAAATGCTTGTTGTGTGTTGTGATTTGAAACCTCTTCCAGGAAGTGATTCAGCATAGTTATATTCATTATGCAAAAAATCACTGTTGTTTCTTGTTTTGTTGGGATTTAAATAAAATTGCAATGGAACTGAAAAAGGTGTTTGAACACAGTATATTATATTCTTTCTTATTTCTTCAATTAAATCCTCTTGAGAAAGCTTTCTTCTTTGCATTCCTTGAACATTGTGCCTGTAGAAATGAAAGTAAATTTTTGGAGTTGGATTTACATCAAGCAATTGCAACTGAGCAAACCGCTCAAATTGCTCTCTTATAATTTTTAACTGCTGCCCGGCAGCTATTGATTTTGCCTCGTGATATATTCTTCTTTTATGATCTGAAACATCTGGCTGAATTTTGCCATTTGAGTAAGATATATCCATTATGCTACCATTGTGGATGTAACCTCCGACTCTTGCAGCAGTAACATTTTCAAAAAATCTCCCACTAAATGTCTTTAAACAACTACAATAACCTAGATTTATGTTTTCAAAATAAAAATTCTGCTGGTCTTTATCAGCACAAAATTGAGTAAATCCTCTTTTCTTAATTTTCTCTGGACAAGTTTTTCTATGCTCTTTTTTTAACAAATTTGAAATAGCTTCATACCTCTTCATTTTAGCCCCTTATACAATTGCCTAAGAAAATTATGGTTTAAAAACATTCAATCTTTTCGAAGTATATATTAGAAGACTTTAAAAAAGTATTAATAGAAGTTGAGATTTGGGTTTATAATGATGGAATTACAAAATTCAATAGACTTCAATTATATTGTTGGTTTTACAGATGGAGAAGGAACATTTAATGTTGTAAATTACCCCGATGGAAGAATTAGACCTCAATTTCTGTTATTTAATACAAATAAGGCTATTTTAGAGCAAATAAAGTTAACATTAAATTTAAATTGCCCAATATTTGAAGTATCAAGGGTTAGTGACTTTATTTTTAAAAGAAAAAAGTGTTATAGACTGCAGGTTCGTTCAAGAGGATATTGAAAAAGTTATATGTTTGTTTGATAAACATTCACCAATTGTTAAATTAAATGACTATAAAAAGTTTAAAGAATGTTATGAAGATTGGATAAATAATCAACGGAAACATTTAAAAGTATCTTAGCTTAAAGATTATCAGCGGAGTGGAGCAGAAATTGTAAATGTATTAAATTATATTCAATTGCTCAGTCTGGAGTGCTCGCAAGGCCCATAACCTTGAGGTCGCATGGTTCAAATCCTGCCTCCGCTATTTTTTATTTTTTTGGAATTTGAATTAAAATGAAAAACAAAAAAAGTTATGATATTGTTCTGATTGTGTTGGTCATAGTAATTATATTACTTGTTGCAGGTGTATTATTTTTAGCTAAAGAACTTAAGTCAATTGATGAATTTGAAAAAGAACATGCTAATTTAGATGATGCAAGTTTTTCAGATAATTATGTTATTAAAGTTATTGATGGAGACACTTTTGTAATGAAAAATGGGCAGACAGTTAGATTAATATGTATAGATGCTCCTGAAAGAGGAGAAACGAATTTTACTGATTCTAAAGAATTTCTTGAATCTTTAATTTTGCATAAAGAAGTTCGACTTGAAAAAGATGTTTCTGAAACAGATGATTATGGAAGATTGTTGAGATATGTCTATAGAAATGCTACTATTAATGGAGAAACAAATGAATATTTTATAAATAAAATTATGGTTAATCAGAATTATGCCTATGTTTGGGCTTATGGAAATGATACTAAAAGATGTAGTGAAATTGCAGGTTAAAAGGCCTAATCTATTTTTATTAATAAATCTAATCAATAACATGAGTAAATAAATAAAATATCTTTTCTGGAGTATATTTCTTTCTGATTTCTGAATCAAGATAATTATAATTTTCTTTTATTTTATTAAATAAATAACTATTCAATTGACCTTCTTCTTGAGAACCAACTCCAATTTGGTCTTCTTTTATCCAAGTACCTGTTTTTTTGTTGAGTTTTCGAATACCATGAGGAATTATGTTAGGATTTAAACTTCTTCCTTCTTCAAAATCTGATTTACTAAAATTAAAAATAATATACTCCTCTTTTATCCTTTTTCTTGCGCCATTTCCAGATGCAACATACCATCCCTTTCTTTCAATATTAAAAACAACTCTTTTTTCACCCTTGTCGATAAGTAATATTTCTTCAAGTGCCCTTGTTTCTTCTTTACGAGTTAATCTATATGACACCATAAAAATAGCACATTTAGTCTATATAAAAGCATAATTATGCTTTAGAATATAAATTTTATTTAGCTCTTATTGTGCTTAACAAACAGTTCTGATTAAGTATCTCAGACATTAAACTTTCAGATTCATTTAATCCTGAAATTTTTATTAGTATATCTTTTTCAGTTGGTTGTTTATTAAAAATATCAGATAACTCATCCTGATTATTTACTAACGCATCATAAACTGCAGCTCTTATTACTAAACAAATTCCACTTAAATCTTGATTTGTTTCTTCAATAAATCTTGCACATTTTATTAGTCTGTCATGCTGTCTTAATTTTCTTAGAGGATCTCTACCAACTCTTGAAATTGGGTCAAACAAAAGTTCGTCCTTGAATCTTTCAATTTCTTTTTCTGCATAAAAATCAATAAAATCACTTTCTGCAAGGTTCTTTATTTTCATTGCATTTTTCATTGATTCCATTACTGATTTAACGGTTTGTTCAATTTCTTGTATTTTCATTGATTCGTGCAAATATTTACAGCTAAACAACTTTCCAAGAAAAGCAGCTGTTGCGTGGGGTGTATTGTGAAGGTAAAACTTACAGTGCCAGTATTTTTCAAGATTTTCTTTTGAGTAAACATGAATTTGCTTTGGAAGTTTAAAGTTTCCTTTTTCAACTGCAATTTCTCCAGATTCTGAAATTAAGCATAAAGAATCAATTTTTCTTAGTTCAGGGCAGCATGAATTAGAGGTTATAACATCTGGAATTCCAAAATAGCAGTTTTTATTCCCACTTAATTTCTTAAGATTATCAACAGATTCAGATTCATTTTCAAAAGAAATTATTGTCTTCGCATTTTTCAGTTTTTTTGCAAATTCAGCTATGTTTCTTGGACCAACACAAGAAAAGACAAAATCAACTTTGTTGATTAATTTGTCTTCTTCACCTGGAAAAAAAGCTCCAGAATACTTGACTTTTTTAATATGATATTTATGATCTTTTACAAAGGCAGTTTTATATTGATTTCGTGTTTTTAACTCATTTATTAATATTGGATCTTTGTCTACAAAAAATATTTCATAACTTAAATCGTAAAAAATAGGTGCAAGAAATCCTCTCCCAATTGCTCCTGCACCATAAATAATAATTCTCGGTTTTCTCATCATAAACCTTTGAAAACAATATACTTATTTCTAATCAATAAACAATATATTTGGTATATTGTAGTGTATATTTAATGTGAGAATAAAGTTGATCGATAAGTTTTACTAAAGTTCGACCATTTTAGTATTAATTAAATTTGTTTTTTTAAGTAGAGCTAATTCCTTCTTAATAATTTCTATATGACTTTTTCTTTCAATTTCTAAAGCATAAATAGATAAAAAGAAAAAAATAAAGAAAAAAATAAAAAACTGACAAAAATACCTTTTAAAAATCTTTTAAATGAACTTCTAAAAGAATAAATCAGTACCATTATTGATAATATTAAATGTTATATTTAAAGTTTTATAAAAAAGTTTATATATTTAAAAAATATCGAATTTATATAAAAAGATGGCAAAAAGTTGGGTTTTTTTGTTTGCAATATTATTGTTAGCTGGCTTTGTTGCTGCTTCTGATGTTGCTTACATATATAAAAGTGAATCAAAAATTGATCAGAATGTTGTTGATGTTTTAGAATCACTTGGTTTGGAAGTTGATTATGTTCATCAATCAGAATTATCTGGTTTGTCAGATTATAGATTCATTGTTATTGGTGATGAATATTTTACTGAAGATATTCCAATAACAAAGTATCGAAGTCTTGTTATGAATTATTATTTAGGTGAAGAAAGTGGGCTTACAAACCGAAATGGTGTAAGCTCGATTAGTTCCGTTAATCCTCTTGAGGTTGCTACTAACTTTGGAGAAATTATAGTTTATAATTCTGAAAAAGATGTTAGAGGAGATTATTTAGTTTATTATTTTTTAGCAGATGAAAATAAGGCAAAAACATTAATTCCTTATGCCCATACATTTGCAATTGGCTCAGGAAGAGAGGGAGATGTTATTGCCTTTGCTCCTAAAGGAACTAAACTAGTAAATGGAGAAATTTCTAAAGGAGAAATTTGTTTTTTTGGAATTGTAAAAAGTAATTATTGGACAGATGATGCAAAAAAATTATTTAATGAATGTGTTAAATATGTTAATGTTATTGATTCAGAAAGTTTTGAAGGTGATGATGATTCATTAAATAATTCTGATTCATTAAATAATTCAGGAACTAGAATTGGTTCATTAAAAGCTAATCCGGGAGTAAATAATATACTATTAAATTTTTCAGTGATTATTGAAAATAATTCTCAATTAAATTATTATGTAAGCAAAGATGGAATTGAATATACTTTTGTTTCTGGAAATGAAACAGGATATAATTTTGAAAACCTTAGTGCTTCAACAGATTATAATTTTGTTGTTAAATTAATTGATAGTTCTAATATCAGTTTAGATGAAAAAACTATTTCTACAAAAACATTATCTGAAGATGCAGTTAATTCAGGAAGTAGTAGTTCTGGAGGTAGTAGTTCTGGAAGTTCTAATACTGGCTCAGATAGTTCTATACCTGGAAATAATAATGAAGCAATAGTAAGTCTTGGTATTGGGTATTGTGCTAATGAATGGACTTGTACTGAATGGTCAGAATGTAACAATGGAAAACAGACTAGAACTTGCTCATATCTTACACAATATTGTAAGCCTGAATATGAAAAACCATCTGAATATCAATCTTGTATTGAGAGTAAAGTCAATATTTTAGATATAGGATCAAATTCAACAATTGAAGAACAAGTTAAATCGAACAATAAACTAACTGGAAGAGTAATTAATGATTTTGGAAAGATTTTTGGAAAGTATTATTGGTTAATTTTTGCTTTTGTTTTCTTACTGATAATTTTGTTTTTCTTTTTAGTATTTAGAAAAAAAAATAAAAAATAATCTTTTGATTACATATATTCTTAAAAATTAAAAAAAGTCTGTTTTATCATGAATTATAATACTATAAATTACCAAGTATTAAGGGGTTCACCAAAAGAGTATGAAGATCTTGGAATAATAGCAATTTATGTGCCTGAACAAATAAATATCAATGCACATTATGCTTTATTGAATACAAAAGGCATTGAAGTGTTTAAATCGACAAATCTTGATGATATTGTAGATGAGGGAAAAAAGATAATAAAAAAGCATTTTCTTGAAATATCAAAGAAGATTTGAGAGAATTTTGGTTAGAATAAAACGCCCGGACCAAGCACTAAAAAATCATAGATTTTTGGTGACCATTCGCATTTACATGCTCAGGTATTTGAACTTCCAAGTTCAAAGTCAGAATATTAAATGATATTTCACCAAGTTCAATATCATGAAACGCCCGGACCAAGATTTGAACTTGGGAATCGCTTGCGCGAAACAGGTTTAGCAAACCTGCGCCGTAACCGCTGGGCCATCCGGGCATGTAATATGATGAAACTTAAGGAATTTAAAGGTTTTTATTATCATATTTTTCACTTTAATAGTGGGAGAATATATGTTGTAAACAAAGTTGTTAGACCAAACGAAATTGTTCCCCAAGCCATATCAATTAAGGCTATTTTTAAAGTAAATTTTTCAAGAATTGCATAATTTGTTAAATCATAAACTCCATAAATAATAAGTCCCATAAAAGCTCCAACCAAAACTTTTGTAACTAATGATTCTTGATTTGAAATTGCTGGAAGAATAAATAAAACAACTGCTAAAGCAAGCAAGTGATAAACAAGAAGGGCTGCTGGCCAGTTGGGTATTATTGATTTGCCGTCTGTCCGGACAATTGGTTTCATTTCTGAAAAATAAATATTTTTTGATATTAAACCAAGCCAAATAAAGTCCATTAGTGCAATAAAAATAAGAACAATAAAAAACATTTTTATTTCAAGCATCATTTTGTTTAATAGAATTTAGTGTTTATATATTTTGACTTTTCAATAAGTTTATATATTAATAATTAATTAATTTAACAATGGCTAAGGTGAATAGACTTAAAAAAGAGATTAAAAAAAATAAGAGAAATTCTAAGATTAACATACCTATCTTAATTTTATCATTTTTGCTTGTGATAATTACTGCAACTATTGGCAGTTCAGTGACTGTAATTGATGAATGGTATGATTCAGTTAGACCTTCAATTACTCCTCCAAGCATTGCATTTCCAATTGTCTGGACCATACTTTTTTTTATGATGGGTCTTTCAATGTATTTTGCATGGACAAACACAAACAAAAAGAAAGAAAAAATAAAAATATTTTTGTTATTTGGAATAAATTATATTCTTAATGTTCTTTGGAGTTTCCTATTTTTTGGCATAAGAAAACCAATTTATGCTTTTTATGAAATAATAGTCTTATGGATTTCAATACTTGTAATGGTTATTTATTTAAGAAAAATTGACAAAAAAGCATCTTGGTTGTTAGTTCCTTATTTATTATGGGTTAGCTTTGCTTCTTTGCTTACAGGATTAGTTGCATTTGCGTAAGCAATAATGAAAGAATTTGAAAATCAAATTATAACAAATATATTTATAAAAGAAGTTTTATTCATATAAAAATGGCAAAAAAAGTGGTGAAAAAAAGATATAATGAAAATGTTAGTTTTAATAGTAATATCCTAAAAGTAATGAAATTATCAAAAACTGCTGAACTTCCAGAATATGCATTGGAATGTGATGTTGCTTTTGATATTCGTTCTAATGAATCAAAAGAATTAAAACCTTTTGAACAAGAAGCAATAAGAACTGGAATTGCAATTGAAATTCCTAAGGGATATATTGGACTAATAAGAGACAGAGCAGGAATTGTAACAAAATTAGGAGTTCATGCAATTGCTGGAACGTTTGATGAAAATTATCGTAAGGAAGTAACTATTTTTTTAATTAATTTTTCAGATGATCCTATATTCATTGAAAGGGGTATGAGAATTGCACAAATGATACTTGTACCAATAAATAAAGTAAAGATTGTTGAGGTAAAAAATCTTTCAGAAACGCAAAGAAGTGATAGAGAAATAGGTTCAACAGGAATGAATGAACTATTAAGTGAACTTAATATGATAGCTTCTCAAGGAGAAAAGAATTTAAGGAAGAAAAAACATTGATTATTATGAAAAAGAGAAAGTTTAACTGGTCAATATTTTTATGGCTTCTTATTTCAATAAGTATTATTTATAGCATACATAATATAATTACATTCATTTTAAGTAAATATAATCTACCCATAATAATGGTATCATTTTTACCTTATATTTTTGATTTAACATTAATTATAATAATATTTGCTTATATTAAATATATAAAAGAGAAAAAATTTGAGAGATTGTTAAAAATATTTATCTGGGCTCCATTTTTAGATATTGCAATTAATTTTTTTATTTTTTTAATTAGTTTATTTTTTAATTATGAAAATGAAATAACTTTAATTTTTAAACAAGGGTATGGAATATTTTTTATAGCTTTAGTTATGATTGCTGATTGGTTATGGTGGAAAGTAATAAATATTAAAAAAACAAAAAATGCAATTTAAACTTTCAACCTCTTCTATTTCATTAATGGAAGATTGTCCAAGATGTTTTTGGTTAGATAAGCATAATGTATGGAAAAGGCCTACTGGAATTTTTCCAAGTTTACCTAATGGTATGGATAGAATTTTAAAAAAACATTTTGATAATTTCCGAGACAAAGGAAAATTACCTCCAGAACTATGTGCAACCAGTCATTGTAGTGAAATGAGATTGTTTGGAATAAATGAAGAAGAAAAAGAGTTATTAAGAATCTGGAGAGATAATCGTTCAGGTATAGAATATGAGGATGATGAAGGAAATAGATTAATGGGTGCAGTTGATAATGTACTTGTTAAAGATGATAAGTTGATTGTCTTAGATTATAAAACTAGGGGATATCCTTGCAAAGAAGATACTCATGAACACTACCAAAAACAGTTAGATATTTACAATTTTTTGTTGGAAAAAAATGGTTTTAATATTGAAGACTATGGATTCTTGCTTTTTTATGTTCCAAAAGAGGTTTTAGAAACAGGAGAAGTTATTTTTGATACTGAACTTATAAAAATGAAAATAAACACAGAAGAAGCAGAAAAGATATTTAATCGTGCTTTAAAAATTCTTAATGGTAAATGTCCTAGTGAAGTTTGTGAATGGTGTAAGGGTGTTTAATAAATTTATTTTTTGTAAAAATTAATTATTTAATATTCCACCCCATTCAACTACTACAAATCCTTTTCTTTCAGGTTTTATTATAACTGGTTCATTTATTTGTTTAATATTTTCTAAAGGGTTGAAATAAAAGTTAGCTCTTATAATTGTGTCTGGTTGGGGTGAAATAATAAGGCCCATATTATTATTTAAGAATTCTTTACTTAATAATTTAATTTCATAATAATTTGATTCAGGTAATTCATTAAGCCAGTATTCCTTAAACTGATAAATCTCTTTTTCATTTAAGCCTAATTCTTTTAGATTAGTATCAAACCAATCATTAAGATTATTATAACTAACAACCCATCCTTCATTTGGAAGAACTAAATCATTTAATTCTGCTTTAGTGTAACGTGTTCAAATTTTATTCTAGAAATAGTGATTAAAAAATTCTAAAATAAATTTACACCAAATTGTATCAGACCCCACAATATTAGATATAGACCAATACCCCATCTCAAAAGCTTAGGGAATATCAATACCAAAATTCCAACTAAAATTGCAAGTCCTGCTGAAATCGCTAAACTTATTGCTACCATTTTCACCTCCGTTTTATTAAATGATTAAAGGTTTATATATATTATTAATTTAAAATAGTTATGAAAATAAAAAATAAAGTTATGATTAGTACTATTCCTCCTTTATTGATTATTGTTTTATTTGTATTATTTACTCTTTTTATCTTAGTACCTGTTGAAAATTTAGGTGATAATTACATTCTAGGAGCACATAGGGGAAATTCTATTGATTTTATTGAAAATACTCTTCCTGCTTTTGAATCTGCAGTCAATAATGAAAAATATAAGTTCATAGAATTTGATATTCAATATACTAAAGATAAACATATAATTTTACATCATGACTTAAGTTTAGCTAGATTGCAACAAAAACCATATAAAATACAAAATTTAAATTATGAAGAATTACTTATAAAAAGTAATTATTATATTCCTAATTATTCTGAAGTTATGAATATTGTTTCTAAAAAGAAACCACTTAATATTGAAATTAAATCTCAAGGAAATTTTGAAGATGATAAAAAACTTGCTGATTTTATAATTTCTGATTTGACTGAAAGGAATTTGATTAATTCGACTTTAATTAGTTCTGTATCAAAAGAAATAATTAGATATATTAATGAAAAGTATAACAATTACTCATATTATACTGAAAATTTATCAAAAGAAGAGGTTGTTTATTTTGAGGAATATTATAACAAAGATAAGTGGATTGATACGGGGGTCGTATATTATATTGAAAAAAGTACTTTTTTTCATGGTGTTTGTGATTGGTTTAAAGAAACAGAGTTATATCACTGCGCTAGTAATGAAATGATTCAAGGATTAACATGGTCTGGAGCGAATTATTTAATGGTACATGGAAGTAACATGAGAGATAATTATAACTTACAGGTTTTTTTACCAAAAAATTCTGCAATTGTATTTTGGAATTTTGATGATAAAATGTATTTAATTCTTCCTAATAAAGAAAATTGGAAAAAGAAATATAATATAAATATAGAAAAATTTGGTGAAATAAAACCTTGGTGGATTGATTAATAATTTAATAATCTCAATTCTTCTTCAAGGTCCGATATTCTTTCTTTATTTACTTTGTAAACAGGTCTAGATTCATTACCTTTTTTATAATCCATTTCTATAATCCCTTTTTGTACATAAACCTCTAAAGCTTCTTTAATCCTTTTACCAGTAGCTTTTATTTTAACATCATTTAATGAACGATTAATTATTTGAGCGATAGCTGATGGTGCAAATGATTTTGGATAATCTTTATTAAAATAAAGTTGTTTTAATGCATTAAAAGTAATTTCATTATCTGAAAAAGGGTCTCCTCTACCCTTATAAACATAAAGACTACTATTCTTTAAAAATCTTGATTTTCTAATTCTCATATAAAATGTTAAAAAAGAGGTTTTATAAAAGTTTATATGTTCTATTTTTTAATTAAATCTCTGAGTTTTCCAAAATTAAAAATTGAACTATTTCCCAATGCAAAAACTTCAAAATTTTTTAAATTATTTGGAGGTATTATACATGCATTTTCTGAGATATACTCATTTATGCTGGTACCTTCAATAAGAGGAAAGAAGCTCGGAAGAATAAAAAATTGTTTTGATTTATAATTTCCTATCAAAAAACATTTGTATTTCTCAGACCGTATATTTTGATAATCTGAAATATTAATCGCAGGATGCAAATGACCCATTACAACTCTTTTAATTTTCTTTGTGAATATCTCAGGAAAAATTTTATCTCCATGAATAAAGGCAATGTCTTGATATACATAATAAAAAACAAATGTTCTCTCTAAACTTTCTAGCTTTTCATGATTTCCTCTTATGAATACAATATCTTCTTTGTTAATATGTTTTTCAATAAGATTAAGCAATTCAATGAATATATTTCTTTCTTGTTTCTTATAGCTAAAATAATGTTTGATATCTCCAAGAAATATTAATTTATTTAATTTTATCTTTCTTTGTTCTAACTTTTTTATAACATCTTCAAGCTCTTCAAGTGTCTGATTAATCTGAGATAAAGGCATATTTGTTCCAGATTCTTTAAGCATTAATTCATATCCTAAATGAAGATCTCCGACTACAAGTATTTTTTCATTTTTAAAAAATAATGTTTTTCCAATGAATTCATATTCAATATTTTCATTTTTAAATTTAGTTTTCATTTAAAATTATATAAATAGTAGTTTATTAAAGTTATTTATCAAAAAATTAATTTTCTCTTCCTTCAATTGCTTTGATATGAAGTTCGTGCATTCTCTGTAAGAATGCTTGCTTATCTTCAATTTTTATCAAGTCTGTGTGGCCCTGCAAAATCAAATTTAATGCAAATGGTGATGGCAATGGTGTTGGCTTGATCTTTATTTTGACTTCTCCTGATTTTATTAATTTAAGCACTTTCTTTGTACTTTCAATATCCATCAAATCTTCTAGAACTTCTCTTCTTGCTTCTTTTAATATTGGAAAATTTTTTGATATCTTTCTTACTGCAGAAATTAAAAAATGACTTTTTAATTGTTGACGACCTACGCTTCTATTATCTCCTTTATAATTTCTTAGAATCATAAGTGAACGAGTAGCACAATGTCTGAATCTTCTTGTTAATATATCTGTTTTTTCTATTGCTTCAACAAGAGCTTCATTTATATTCTCCGGGGTCAAGTATTCAATAGCTTTTTCTAATTGTAAATTTTCTCCTGCAAAGTAAAATCCGTTATCATTTATTCCTATCTCAATATCTCTTCCGCCTATACTTCCCATTAACAGACCAAGCGCTCTTGAAAGAGCATCATTTACTCTTCTTCCATACATACTATGAACAAGCAGATAATTTTTCTCACCCTTATATTTTTCTACTAAAATTAATTTTGAATTTGGAATTTCTGAAAATTCAAATTGTTCTTTAAAATAATTATATATTAAATTTGAAACAATTTCATCAACATATAAATATTCTTGAATTAATTTCTTTATCTCATTTTCACTTTTTTTCTTCGAAAAATGTTCATTCATTAAATGTCTAAACCTATTTATCTCATTTGCTGAATCAAAACTTAATGGAAGCATTTCGGAAAACCATGAAGGAATTGTTGGATTTCTATTTATAGCAGGTTTTACATAAATATTCATTCCTCTTGAATATAAATACATATATTTGTTTCCACCTAAAACAAAAACATCTCCTTTTTTCATTCTCTCCATAAAATTTTCATCAATGACTCCTATTTTTTCTCCTGAGGGGGATAATTTTACATTTATAAATGACTCATCTGGAATTGTTCCGATATTTGTTAAGTAAATTACTCTTGCCATTTTACCCCTTTTTCCAATTTGTTTTGTTTCTTGGTCATACCAAATTTTTCCATATACATGACTTTTTTCAAGTGCATATTCTCCTGCAAGATAACTGATTATATCATAGTAATCATTTTTTGATAGTTCATGGTAGCAATAGCTTTTTCTAATTATTGAAAATAATTCTTCAACATCCCAATTTTGATAAATTGCCATCCCAAATATTTGTTGTGCAAGAACATCTAAACAATTTTTTGGAAATACAACTTTATCAATTTTTTTCTCAATCATTTCTTTTTGTATTACTGAACATTCAATTAAATCATCTCTATCCATTACAACAAAGTTTCCTCTTGCAACTTCATTTAATTTGTGCCCTGCTCTTCCAATTCTTTGAAGCGCACGAGAACTAGCTTTTGGTGAGCCTAACATTAAAACTAAATCAATATAACCAATATCAATTCCTAGTTCTAAGCTTGTTGAACAGACAACAACTTTTAATTCACCTTTCCTTAGCCTCTCTTCTATATTAAAACGATGTAACTTGCTAAGTGAAGAATGATGTGCTGCAATATTCTCATCGTATTCTGTTGGAAATCTTTCTTTTAGTTTATTTACAACTCTTTCTGTTCCAGCTCTTGTATTTGTAAATATTAATGTTGTTTTATACTCTTTGATTAGACGGTGTAATAAACTGTATGTATCTTCAAGAATATTTTTTTCGTTAATTAAATTTTTTGCAGGACTTAAAACTTTTATTTGGAGTTCCTTTTGCATTGGAACTTTTGCAATGTAAACTTCTCTGTCATTATCAATTCCAACTAAAAATTTTGCAACCTCTTCTGCTGGTTCCATTGTTGCACTTAAACCAATCTTAACTGGCCAAACTAAGCTAATACTGTTTAATCTTTCTAAACTTAAGCTTAAATATGTACCTCTTTTATTGTCCATTGCATGAATTTCATCTATTATACAAAATTCAACAAGTTTCATATAATCTACTACTTTTTTTGATGTAAGGATTATTGCCAGAGATTCAGGTGTTGTTACTAGTATATGCGGTGCTTTCTTTGCCATCTTTGCCCTTTCACTGTCTGTTGTATCTCCTGTTCTCAAACCAACTCTTATCTCTTGTAATTTAATATTTTTTGAATCTGCAAGTTTATTTATCTCTTCTAACGGTTCTATAAGATTTTTATAAATATCATTACTAAGTGCTTTTAATGGAGAAATATAAACTGCATATGTTCTATTTCCTAATTCATTTCTTTCAGCAATTGTTACCAGATAATTGATTATTGAAAGAAAAGCAGTTAATGTTTTTGTTCCTCCTGTTGGTGCTGAAATTAAGATATTTTTTCTTTCCCAGATTGCTGGTACACCATATCTTTGAGGAAGTGAAAAATCATTAAATTTTGTGAAAAACCACTCTCTAACTAATGGATGTAAGACTAATTCTATATCTTTCTTTTCTCGTATTAAAGCTTCCACTATATTAGTCATTTTAAGAATAAGTTATTTAATCAGATAATTATAAATGCTCTCTTTTTAAAACTTATGATTACTTGTGTTACAAGAATAAATTCTTTTCCACAATCAATTGCATATGTTCTATGTAATTATTCCAACCATTAACCGGTAATGGAAGTAAATCATCAGGATAAGTTTTATTTTCTAAACCAATATAACAAAGCTGTTCACCTTTTTTTTCATTTACAATAACATTTTTTGTAGGACCAACCCATAATGTCTTATTATCTTCTACCAAAGGTAATGCATAATTTGATTTAATAAAATCTACAATAGAAATATGATAGTCTAAAAGTTCAATTAAATTATCCCTTTTTTCTCTCTTTTGAGCAGGACTTTCTTCTTGAAAACTTCCGGAATAAAACTCTGACATTGCTTTTGCAAGTAATGTTGAATGTCTTATTTGAGCATTATAACTGTCTAAAGCTACACCAAAAGGTTTTAGCTCAGTACTTATTTTATTATCTGAAGTTGAAACATTCACACTTTTATTTGATTTTCTTATTAATATCATTTTTATTTAAACTAATTTTTTAAGAAAAGGTTAGTTTATAAATCTTTCGTTTTTAGTAATTGATTAGTAGTAACAATTTATTCAATAAATGACCTTTAATGATTAAATCTATGTTTGTCTCAATGATAAAGTTAAAAATTAATAAATAAATTTAAAACTAATTATTCTAATTCTCTAATCTGATTTTTAATAATATCTTCTTGATCTTTAGAAATATAATTATTGTCTTTTTCGGTTATCTCCTCTTCTTGTTTTTTAATCTTTTGTTCTTTTTCTTTTGAATTTGATGAATTTAATTCTTCTAGTAACTTTTTCTTTTTTTCAAGGGTTTCTTTTGAAATAACAAGCTTTTGCTCAATAAATGAATTACCTTTGAACATGTTTGCTAAATCATACTCAGTATTCTTAATTTTTGACTTTAGTTCTTCTATTTCTTCTATTAGCTTTTCTTTTTCTGATTTTTCGGTCATTTTTTTTATTTTTTTAAATACATAGTTTAATTAAATTTTGTTAAAAAACGGTAATTTTTAGAGACCTTGAAGGTATATATACTTTTAGTTTTGTATAAAATCCTTTCAATAATAAACTTTAAATAGGATTTTGTATACAATAATAACATGGTAAAAAAGGGAGGAAAATTTTATTTTGTAATAGTTTTGATTTTTTCAATAATTACTCTTATTTTTCCGTTTGTTTCAGCAGATATCTTTCTTGCAAAATCTCCTGAATCAACTTATAATCTAGGTGATGTAATGAGTGTAGTACTTGGTTCAGATGGAAGTGAAGGTTGGGCAAGTGTTGATCTTGCTTGTAGTAATGAATCAAAAATGATATATTTTAGATATCTAACAGATGAACAAGCTATTGAAATTCTTACTCCTTTTAATAAAGAATTTTTAAGAAGTATGCTAGGGGATTGTATTTTAAAACTTAGTTTTAATGGTAAACAAAAAGATAGTCTCCCATTTTTTATATCAGATGTATTAGATGTTTCAGTTTATACTGAAATAACAGAATTTAATCCGGGTGAAACTGTTGTTTTTAGTGGAAGTGTAACAAAACCTAATGGAAAAATAGTAAACTCTGCAACTGTTGATTTAAAGTTTACAAGTATAAATCTTGGAACAATTGTTGAAGTAAACGAAGGCTCTTTTTCTGGCAGTTTTGTGTTGCCTGAAAATTTAAAATCTGGAAGTTATGAATTTAGTGTATTCGCTTCTGAAAAAGATTCTTTGGGAGATGTAACAAATTATGGAGAATCTAAAAATAGTATAACAATTAAACAAATGCCAACAATCTTGAACATTTCAAGTTCAGAAAAAGCAATTCCTGGAAATAACTTTGATTTTAGTTCATTATTATATGATCAAATTGGAGAGATTATTAATTCAAAAGTTGTTGATTATACTATAACTGACATTAATGATACTATTATTTTAAGTAGATTGTCCAATGTTGGGGATAATGGAGTATTAAGCTTACCAAAAAATGCTCCCTTTGGAGCTTGGAAAATAATTGCTGAATCTGAAGGAATTAATAATGAAAAAATATTTTATGTTGAAAAAAATATGGAAGCAACTTTTGAATTAATTGATGGAACTCTTAAAATAACTAATGTAGGTAACATACCTTATACTAGAAAAATTGAAATGAATATTGGCAATGAAACAAACGTTACTTATGTTAATTTAAGCTTAGGAAAATCAGTAGAGTTTAAACTTTCAGCTCCTAGTGGTGTTTATGACATTGGTGTAAATGATGGTACTAAAAGTGAAAATTGGTCTGGTGTTTCATTAACAGGCAATGCAATTTCATTTGGAACATCGAAAAAAGGTGCAATTGGTTTTTTTAATAGAAGTGCTTTTGTTTGGGGATTTTTAATTACTTTATTACTATTATTTGCAATTGTTCTTGGAACAAAAAAGTATATGAATAAAAACTATTATTTTAATTCAAAAGATAAAAACTCAAATATTTCTAAAAAACAGGTAATGCCAATTATAAGTACTCCTAGCGTTTCTAAAAATGGAGGAATTGTTAAAATCACTTCTGAGAATGATAGAAAACCTGGAATTGAAATTGATAATGGTTTCTTAACTTATTCTCCAACAATTGATGGAGTAAGACAGGTAGCAGCAATAATTGCTATTAAAATAAAGAACTATTCTGAAATAAAACAAAACCCTGGAATGACTGAAGAATATTTAAAAAAATTGTCTGAAAGCATTATAAATAATAAAGGTAAGGTTTACAAGGTAAATGATTCTATAATTGGAGTATTCACTTCTAGTTATACTAAAAGTTCTGATAATGAAATGATTGCAATAAAAACTGCAAAAAGAATTAGTGAAATACTTAAAGATTATAATTCCAAATTTAGTCAAAAGATTATTTTTGGTATTGGACTAAATACTGGTGAAGTAATTATAAAACCAGATAATGGAAAATTATTATTTAATGGAATTGGAAATGTTCTAACAAATGCAAAAAGAGTTGCAGAATTATCTGATAATGAACTTTTGCTTAGTGAAGACTTTCAGAGAAAGGTTTCTTCGAGAGTTAGAACAACACTAAATGAAGTTGGAAGTGGAATAATAAAAACTTACAAATTAAATGAAATAATTAGTAGAAATGAGAATAGTCAATTTATTGAATCATTCTTAAAAAGAAATCAAGAATATAATTCTTTAAGAGCTTATAGAAGTGAAAGACCAAATACAATAAGAACACCATCCCCAATTACTCCTGTAGCTGACAAACCATTTAAAACAACAATTTCTCCTCAAAGTTATCCAAATGAAAGAAGTATTGTAACAAAAGAGGATTTTCAAAAAGGACATGCAGGTTATAGTTCAAAGACCGAAAATAATCCTGCTAAAAAAAGTGCGATTGACTGGTAAAAATTATATAAGAATATTAAAACTTAATAATTTTAAACATGTTTATAAATAAAGGGTTGTTTATATCTTAATGAAAAAGAGAGTATTTATCTTCTTAGAATTTTTAATTTGGGGGGTTTTATTTGGTATTTTTGAAGATTTTATCTTGATTAAATTAGCATCTAATGAATATTTTACTTTTAATGTTTTATGGATTGTTCTGTTAGTTACAATACCTTTTGCTTTTGTTGGAGAGTATGTAGTTGATAAAATTAATTTTTTAAAGTTATTCAATCTAGGAAAAAAATATACTTCTGCAGAAGTTTTTTTTGAATTCTTAATTTTTGGTGTTCTTCTTGGAATTATTGAAGATTTAACTGCATTTTATTTTGCGATTGGCAATCAAATAACGTTTAATGTTGTTTTAATTGCAACAATTGTATCAATACCTTTTGCTTTTGTTGGAGAATTTTTGATTGACGGGATAAACTTTTCAAAATCATTTGAAATAAAAAGAATTGTTATGAAGAGAAAATGAAGAGAAAATTAACCTTCTTGATACCAAGAATATTAATTATATTATTTGCAGTATTTTTAGCTTTGTTTTCGCTTGATGTTTTTGATTCTTGTTCAGGATTTAATTGTGTTTTAGGACTGTTTATACACAATATTCCTTCAATATTCTTGATAGTTCTTTTGATAATCTCTTGGAAACATGATTTAGCTGGAGCAATAATATTTGGGTGTCTTGGAATTCTTGGATTTATTGGTCTTTTGTTTGTTGGATTAATATATAATGAAAACAGATCTAACTTCATGTTAGCTATAATTGGAGTTGTATTCCTTTTAGCCGGGATATTGTTTTTTATTAGATGGAAAAGAGATAATAGAAAAAAGAAATAGTTATAAAGCTGGGGTTTCTCTTTTAATTATGGAAGAAGAATGTTGTCCGAAGTTTGATCCAAAAAAATGGGATGAAAAAACATTTCATTGGAAGGAAAAAAAGTTTATCAGAGATTCTATGACTACTTTGTTTCATATACCTCTTTCTTCAGTTTTAACTAAAAAAATAACTCGGATTTGTAGTGTTGCTGAAAAAGAAAAAAAAGTTTCAGCAAAAAAAGATGAAGTTTTATTGTTATTCCGAGATCCAAGTGCATTTAAATCAGAGATATATCTTTCTGTAATTGATGAAATTCCTGGAGAAGAAAATGTAAAAATTTCTGGAACATTCATAGCTAAAGTTTATTCGGGACCATATAAAGCCGTTCCAAAATTTATAAAAGAATTCAATGAGTATCTTGCAAATAATGGAAAAAAAGCAAAAGACTATTACATACATTATGCTTACTGTCCAAAATGTGCAAAGAAATATGGTGATAATTATATGATAATCTTTGCAGAAATTTGATTATTTGATTATCTTAACATCTTGAAGTCTTTTTCTACCCATATGGCCGTGGATTGGCTTGGAGTCAATAAAATGCTTAAATTCTCTAAGGTAAAAGAACATATTTTCTTTTGGAGGTGCAACATTTTTTACTTCATGAATTTTTTTGAACATTATTAAGACAACAATTCCTCTTGCAATTCCTGAAATCAAAAAGACAAACAAGAATATGTTCATGAAATTTATTTGAGCAAACTGAGTTATTAAACCTCCAAGACTTGCTCCTAAAAATACGCCAATACCATTTAACAAACTGTAATATGCAACACATATAGCTCTTCTCTGAACTGTTACAGCATCATAAATGAAATTTGAAGCTCCAAGATTAAATGCAGCCCACCCAATACCTGAAACAAGCTGAGGAACAACTATTAAAAATATAGGATTTGAAGAAATTAACCACCAAAATGGAAGTGTTACAATAAGAATTGAACCAATTCTCATCATTTCTCTATTTCCATATTTTGTTGCAAATTTTCCCCACATTGGTAAAAAGATTATTGTAAATATTGAAGCTGAAATATTAACTATCATAAACCAAATAGGATTAAACCCTAAATCTTTCCACATATAAACTGAGAAAAATGGACCTGCAATATTTACTGAAAGATGAATTAAAGCAACAAAAATTGCAAACTTCCCAAAGTTATTGAATGGTGCTTTTTTTATAAACTGCCAGAAAGAAAAATAATAGTCTTTATCAAATTTAATTTTACTTACATAATGTTTTGTAAAAAAATATGCTGAAATATATCTTCCTACAGCTGCAATTGCAAACAATACAATAAACCCATAAATAATAATTCCTTGTTCTCTAAAATAGTAAAGAAGAATTGCTCCAAATATTGTAGCTGTAATTGAAAATGTTCCAGTTATCTTACTTCTATTTGAAAAATATTTGCTTCTCATATGTTCAGGTACAATATCTCCCATTAGTGAAAACCATGCTGGATTTCCAAATGAACCAAAAACCGCAAATAAAACATATGAAAGAATTAAAAGAGGTATGAGATAGCTTGTTTGACCTTGTTTTAGAAAAATAAAGCCAAGAACTAACATTACGAGCCAAGTTGTTGCCTGAAGTGAAACTGCAAGGGTAATTAATTTCTTTCTGTGATATCTTTCAATTGCTTTGCTTCCAAATAACTGTGCAATTGGACCTAGAAGACCTGCTAGACTTGTTAATAATCCTATCTCACCATTATTTGCTTTTAATTCAACTGCATAAGGGGTTACATAAGAATCTCCTGCACCAGTCATTACAGCTGCAGATGAACCTTCTACAATTGAGTATTTTCTTGTTTTTGCTTTTTGATAATCATTAAGCTTTTCTATTTTATAACTACTATTTTTTTTAACCATATAAAATTCCTCTTTATAGTAATTAATAAGGAAAAAGTTGTTTAAAAATTTGATGATTAGCTTTTTATACTTTAATATTTGAATAGTAATATGCCAAACATGAAATATTACAGTATATGGATAGGGATAGTAGCAATAATAGTGTATGTCTTTCAGTATTTTGTTTCAGGATTTAGTGATATTTTTCTTTTAAAACAATCTGCTATGCTTGAAATATGGAGATACATTACAGCTATTTTTTTACATGGCTCTATTCCCCATTTATTATTTAATCTATTTGCACTCTTTATGTTTGGTTTAATACTTGAGAAAAAAATTGGAAGCAATAAGTTTTTACTTATATTTTTTGTTTCAGGTGTATTCGCTAATTTAATTGCAGTTAATTTTTACCCTGAATCATTAGGAATGTCGGGAGCTATATTTGGAATTATTGGTGTACTTGTTGTAATAAACCCTATGATGGGTGTATTTGTTTTTGGAATGGTTGTTCCAATGTTTATTGCTGCAATAATTTGGGCAGCAGTTGATATTATTGGTTTATTTATCGCTGATAACACCGGGCATATTGCTCATTTGTCTGGAATAATAATTGGTCTTGGTTTTGGGATATTCTTACGAGTTAATCACGAAACAAGAAAGAAAAAACACACAATTGAAATTCCTGAACATATTCTTAGAAAGTGGGAAACTTTGTATATTGGTGGATAACTAACGATCATAAATATGCTGTCTATGACCTACTTTAAGGATTTGAATCGAATCTCCTTCAATATAAAAAATTACTCTATAATCTCCAACTCTTAATCTAAAATCATTAGTTCTTTTTAATCTTTTAATATCTTTAGAAAATGGTTCAATTGATAACTCTTCTACTTTTTTGATAATTCTTCTTGCAATAGAACTTTCAAGTTTTTCAAGATTTTGTAAAGCATGTTCTTTCCATTCTATTGAATACATCATAAGCCAAATCTTTTTTTAACTTCTGAATGAGGAATACTTTTTCCTTTTCTTGATTCTTCAATTTCAAGTTTTGTTTTTTTATTTAGTTCCATATCATCCTCTATCATTCTCTCAATAACCTCATTATAAGTTTCTCTTTCAATCATCTTCATCCTATCTAAAATAGATTTTACACTATCAGATATTTGTATTGTAGTTGGCATTTTATAATATATTATAATCAATTATAACTAATTATAGTATTTAAACTTTTGGTTTTACAAATATCTCAAAAACTTGTTATCCTTATCAACTAGAATTATTTTTGGTTTGATTGGCTTGTTTGTTAGTTCAAAACCCATTATAATTATCTCTTCTCCTTTTTTTATTAAATGAGCTGCAGCTCCATTCATACAGATTATGCCTGAATTCTTTTCACCTTTTACTACATAGGTTTCAAGTCTTGCTCCGCTTGTATTACTTACAACTAAAACTTTTTCACCATTCAAAAGCCCACATTTTTCAATTAATTCTTCGTCAATTGTTATACTTCCCATATAATTTACATTAGCTTCAGTAACTGTTGCTTTATGTATTTTAGATCTTAATAAAAACCTCATGAAAGACACAATTGATTAAATAATTTAAATATTGTGAAAGAAAATTTGAAATGTTATTTTACATGAATTTATTCCAGCAGTCATTAAATATTTTTTAGGATAAATTAGTCACAAGATATTTAAATTAGAAAAGTTGATTTAATCATGAATGAAAAGATCAAAATTGAACAATAAAATTATTTTAATAGTATCTTTAATTTTATCTTTTTTAATTACTCTAGGTTTGAAGATATTTACGTTAACCTCTAAGGGATATTGTTACGATAGAGACTGTCTTAGGGGTATATACCATCATTATCAAATGCCTATTATTATCATGATAATAATTTTTATTATTGCATTTATAATAATCTCTTTACTTTTGTACTTCATTAAATTTATAGCTCGACTATTATCTAAGTAGTCCAAATTCTGATATTTTTTTATACAAAGTATATCAAAAAGGATATGCTTTCTAAATTTATTATTTTATATCTCCTGATAAAGCTTCAAACAATTTTTTAGCAAATTCAATTTGTTTTTTATCATAAGCTTGAATTCCAAATATTCCTTTAAAGCTATCATCAAATTGTGACTTTTCGATGAATGTGGTTTGGTTTTTTATTGATGCTTTCAAATTGCTTAAATTTCCTCTTAATAAAAATTCTTTTAATTTATCTTTATTACAGGGCATTAGCGCAATAATATCTCTCACATCTGATAATCTTCCACTATGCATTTTCATGGACACTAATAATTCTCTAATAGGAGTTAAAAATTCTAAATTATACAATTTTCTTTTTTGAGAATTTTTGTATATACTCTCAAAGCTCCATGTTGCATCAGTAGTTCTTGAAACTAATCCATTTATCAACAAGTCTACATCTACTGGCAAATCATTCATCTTTTTTCTAAAACGCTTGAAGTTTTCACCATACAAAAGAGCAATCTCTTTTTCATATCCCATAGAAAAGCCTTGTTTTTCCAATACTTTTTCAAATTTTATTAAATCATCTTCTTTTATTACAATGTCTAAATCAACTGAAAATCTCTTCTTGTATGTTGATACAGCATATCCCCCAATAACTATAAATTTGAGATTATTTTCTTTAAAAATATCAATTAGTCTTAACACTTCTTTTTCTCTTTCAAGTAAACTTGTTTTTGAATCAACTTTCATAATTTGTATAAACCTCTGAATATCTTTTATTTAATCCTAAATTATATAATAAATCTAACTGCTCCAAAACATTATCTAAATATAATTCCTTGCAATAATCAACCAATTCTTTTAAGGGCATTACTGGTAACTCCTCCATATTATCAATTTTAAAATTTTCTTTTGCAATTATATAAACTAAAGGTCTTTTTGATATTAATATCTCTTCTGTCCAGGATATATTTCTTTTATCTAAATCATTTTTTAATAAATCTGAATCATTCTTTGAAACTTCTAAAAAATAAATTTTATCAGAAAAATCCCCTGTGATAAATCCTCCCTTTGTCCAGATAACTATTGCAGATCCTCTTACAAATCTTATATTTAACTTCGTATTTTTAATAAACTCCCAGAAGTCTTTATCTTTGTCTATAACAGAAACAACATTATCTAACTCTCTAAATTTGTTATATATAATGTTTTTATTACTAATCTTTATAATATTTTTGTTGCCTTTTCTTATTATCCTGATTACTTCGTATTTTTCCAACTCCAATATCCATCCATAAACAGCAGAATAAGCAAATCCTATTTTATTAGCCAAGCTACGGATGCTTTCTCCATCTTTAGCATTTCTTATTATTTTTATGGTTATTTCATTTATTATCATTATCTTTTAAAAGATAATAAGTATTTAAAGGTTTCTACAAATTTTCAGGAGTTTGATCCTGCATAGACCATATAAACTAAATTTTTAGTTTAGGATTAAAGTATGCACATTACATAGAGTTTAAATAACCTATTTATATTGAAAAGATAATTTAAAATGGATAAATCAAAAGAATTAATTATGAAGGGTGATTGGTATTTTAAGGGATACCTAACAAGAATCTTAGGTTATATAATAATTCTTGGAGGAATATTAATTGGGATCTATATGTATATTTTTAAAGATTTCAAGGGAATTGAACTTTTTTGGATAATAATCTTATCACTAATTTTTGGTGGGCTATTTTTGCTTATCAGTTGGATTTACCTTCCATTTAAGAAAAAATAAGATTAAGCAACAATTAAAAAAAATACAAAAAGAGTAGTTCATTAAGAATGTAACTAAAAGAATATCTTTATTTACACCAAGGACTCAGCAGTTCGATTCTGGTATCACCTATTTTATCAAAATGAAAAAACAACTTAAAAAAGAGAATTTTTTAGTTAAACTCACCCTTGGCTTGCTTTATCTCTACAATTTTTTGAAGAGCTGAAAGCTCATCACTCGACAACAAATCTTTGTTTTCTTTGAATTTTTTCAGCTGTTTTTCAGTTATGTTTGAATAAAGATATTTTACGTCTTTCAAATGTCTGTCAAATGTAATTCCTGGAACAGAAATTGCAACTTCCATACCTTGATTTGCTTCTTCAACTGATTTTTTATCTGCTTGAACATTTTTAACTCTTCCAATAATTTCTCCTTTTTCATCTATCAATTCTTGACCGACTATTAATGATCCTGCTGCAACCCTAACTCCAAATATTGCCGGATTTGAATTTCTGAAAACATATTGTGACAGAATTTCAACTTTAACAATTTTTGAAAGTTCCATTAATCTATTTCTTTCAATTTCCCTTACTTTTTCCTCTCTGAATTTCTGCAAATTTTCAATTAATTTATAGACTACTTCCTCTTTCATTATTTTAATTCCATAAGTATCTTTTACTTCTTCATCAACTTCAACATTAAAACCGAGAACAATTGCATTTATTGGATCAATCTCAAGGTTTGCACGAGCTGCTAATATATCTGATTTATTTATTTGACCAATTCCTGCTTTAACAATTTGAACATTTGATTGTTTTAATAAAGTAATCATTGCTTCTAAGCTTCCAAGAGAATCTGCTTTTATGATAACTCCTGATTTATCTAAAACAATGTTTTCAGAGACTTCTTTTTTAAATTCTTTAATGATTTCTTCAATGTTGTTATTGAATGAAATAAAGGGCATACCTGGAAGAATATCTTCTTTTTCAGATATCTGCATTCTTATTCCAGATGCTGCTGATACAAACTCTTTTGGTGCAAATTTTGTTGAGAGTGGGAGAATTTCCTGAATCATTTTTACTTTTGCAATAATTGGTTTATCAAAACTTGCTATTGCAATTTCATCATTAACCTTTAATGTTCCATCATAAAGAATAGCTTCAATAAAGTTCATTGCTTTTTCTTTTTTTATTTCAAGTATAACTCCTTTTGCTTTTTCACCAAGAGTTAATTGTTCTTTCAAGAATTTTTGTGACAAACCACAAAGCATCATAAGTAACTCTGGAATTCCTTCTTTTGTTCTTGCTGAACAAGGAATTAAAGCAATCTTTTTTGTAAAATCTGTTATTTTGAAGTATAATTCTGCATCAAAGCCATAACTATTTAATGCAGACATTAAAGTGTAAAGTTTTTCATCAAATTCTTGTTTAACATGTAATGGTTGGCGTTCAATATTTTCATTTAAATTTTCTGAAATTTTATTCCAACCTCTTAACCTATCAATTTTATTAAGAGCTATAATAAATGGAGTTTTATTTGATTTTAAAATTTGAATAACTTCTGCTGTCTGAGGTTTTATTCCTTCATTTATATCTATAACTAAAATTGCTAAATCAGCCAAACTTCCTCCTCTTTTTCTTAAATTGTTAAAGGCTGCGTGACCAGGAGTATCAATAAATAAAAATCCTGGAATTTCCAATGCAATTTTATTTTTTTCAATTAAGGGGCATGATTTCATTAAATGTTCACAGGTGAAAAGTGTGAATGATATTTTTTGTGTGATGTTTCCAGCTTCTCCTTCAGCAACACAGCTACACCTAATTGCATCTAAAATTGATGTTTTTCCGTGGTCAACATGACCTGCTACTGTCACGATTGGCTGTCTTATTGTCATGTTTAAACAACCAAATATCAAGTTAAAAACCTTGTGATATCTGGGAGAACTATTCAAAACTTTTTTGAATGTGATTTGGAACAAGCTTGTTCTTTAGATAATAATCTTTTAGTTTTTTTGGAAGTGTTTTAAACTGGTTAATTATTCCTCTGCAATTTTTTGAACCGCAATTGCATTTGCAAGTCCATACATAATCTTCATCACCACCTTCATTTATTATCTCAGCATTATCATTCATTGTTGTTGAATAATCATAAGTGATTTCTTCTCCTTTTTTTATGTCTTTCATTGCTTTTAGTGTATTTTTTCCGGAAATAAATGCATTTGGATCACAAGAATGATTAAATGATCTTGGAACTTCGGTTAAATCAATATATTTATTGTTGTCAATTTGTAATGGATCTGAACCTTCTTCTGATTCTTCTTCATCAACTCGCCTTATCATTTCGTTAATTGTCATTTCTTCTCCATCCATTATACAAAGATATTCACCTTTCTTAATGTCTTTAACTGCAAAAACACCTTTTCCAGAAATACCTGACTTTTCAACTTTAAACTTACTTACCTCTTTTTTACTCTTTTCTTTTTTCATGTTAGTATTATAATAAATAAAACAAAGCTGTTTTTAAATCTTAACTAAGCTATATTTAGAATAATTTATAAATCAGCACAAACCATAAAGAAGCATGGATCAACAAAGAAAATTAGAGATTTTAGTTCAATGTGATTTTAGCGAATGGAGAGAGTGGAAAAGAATTGAGCAAAGAGGAGGGGATGTATCTAAAGCTCATGGATTTGGAAATGTTTTTTTTGGGGTTTGTGGTGCATTATCTAACCTTGCAGATAATCTTGCAGAGATAAATAATACTTATTCATCTAAGGATAATTTAGAACTTGTAATGTTTGGTTATAGACTTTTGTCAGATAAATATTCAACAATTCCATTTAGTGAAATGGAACCTTCTGATGAAGACTTTAAATTTCTTTTTGATTATAAAGAAAAATTAGATATGTTTGGTGAGAAAATTCAAGCATTTACACAAAGACTTAAGGCAGAAAATATGAATGGTTCAAGAGAGTGGCCTGAATACATTCAAATGGAAGAAATACTAAAAGACTTAGCACAAAGAGATTATAGAAAAACAATTCTTCAAAAACATGGCATTGCTTTAGATTAAAAATCAAGAGATATAAGCCGAAAGGTTTAAAAATAAGAATTTCTTACTTTCTTACATGGAAATAACAAAAATAAGCTCAAAAGGACAGTTAGTTATACCTTCAAAGATTAGAAATGAACTAGAAATAGAAGATGGTAATTTGTTAGTTGTTGACAGAGTTAAAGATATGATAGTAATAAAAAAAGTTGATATTAATTTAGTTCAACAATTTAAAAATAGCTTAGAAGATTTAAAGAGAGGTAGAATTAAAAGAGTTGCATAAATTAACTTTCATGCATTATTTTAGTTATATATTCCTTAAATTCGGGTAATAGTTCTATTATTTTATCAATTGTTTCTTGCTGTGTTTTTTTATTGCCAATTGCAACAATTAATACACAATTTAATTCATCATAAATAAGATAATAAATTCTTTTTTCCCTTAATCTTTTTTCACGAAAAAAATGATATCTTAAAATATCTCCAACAAATGGATTTTCTTTAAGTTGGACAAATAATTTTTCAATTATTTTCCTATCAGAATCGGAAAGCTTCATCATCTCTTTTTCAAAGCTTTCAGTCATATAAACTGCATAAGCCATAATAATTGATGATTTAAAAATTTATAAACTTTTATAAATAACCTTAGCTTATGTTATTCATGGCTAAAAAAGAAGAGATGAGTGTAACACCCTGGGATGTTTCAGGAGAGGTTGACTATGATAAACTTATTAAAGAATTTGGAACAAAGCCAATTCCTGAAAAAGTAAAGAAAAGATTTTCGAGTATGCATCCGTTACTTAGAAGAGGAGTTTATTTTTCACATCGTGATTTTGATAAGTGGTTAGATATGTATGATAAAAAAAAGAAAGTTTCAGTAATAACTGGAAGAGGACCAAGTGAAAAAATGCATTTAGGTCATTTAGTTCCGTTTTTAGTTGCAAAATCACTTCAAGATGAATTTGATTGTTATGTATTTATACCTATTTCTGATGATGAAAAGTTTTTTGTAAAACAAAACTTGAGTTTTGATCAAGCATTAAAATACTCTGAAGATAATATTATTGATTTAATTGCACTCGGATTTAAACCTGGAAAGACATTTATCTTTGAGGATTTTGTTTATACGGACATTTACAAATATGCTGCACAAATTGCAAAAAGAATTACATATTCTACTGCTAAAGCTTCATTCGGACTAGTTCCTGAGAATAATATTGGATGGAGTTTTTATCCTGCAATGCAAGCTGCACATATTTTATTTCCACAATTTTATAGTGGAAAACATTTATCTGTAGTTCCTGTTGGAATTGATCAGGATCCTTTTATTAGACTGACAAGAGATGTTGCTTCTTACCCTGAATTTAATTTTGAAAAACCTGCTGCAATTCATGCAAAATTTATACCTTCACTTCAAGGTGATGATAAGATGTCATCATCTGGCGAGGGAATAATATTTCTTTCAGATTCTCCAAAAGAAGTTGAGAAAAAAATAAAGAAATATGCTTTTTCAGGTGGAAGAGCAACTGTTGAAGAACATAGAAGACTTGGTGGAAATCCGGATATTGATGTTTGTTTTCAGTATTTAAAGATATTTTTTGAACAAGATGATAAAAAGCTTGAACAAATTGAGCAAGATTACAGAAGCGGTAAGATGTTAAGCGGAGAGCTAAAAGAATATACTATATCAAAAATAAACAAATTTCTTGCAGAACATCAGCAAAATAGAGAGTTAGCTAAAAAGCAACTTGATAAGTTTATATTGAAAAATAAGTGCAACTAAAAATAGCAATGGTAGTTATCAATAGCTCTTCCAATATTCTTAATTATACTTTGGTAAATAATTTCATCAACCTTTTTTAATCTAATAAAATTAACATTATCTCCATATAATCTTCCAGTAATCTGTCGATCGTTTGATAAACGATGTCTTATTTCGTCTTTTGTATGTGTTCTTATTGAATCTCCGCATGGAAGAATATTATTTAATTGAGCTTCAATTGAGATTATAGTAGTTCTTACATTCTTATCATTTAATTCTTCTATTTGTTCTAAGTTAAGCATAAAACTTCGTTAATAGTTTAATTAATAAATATTTTGGTTTATACAAAAGTAAGTGCAACTAACTAAGTTCTTTAGGTAAAAAATAAAAGAACATTTTACTCAATGGGCTCTTTGCAACATGTCTTGGTTTTATTCCTATTGCCCATGTAGGATTTACTGAATCATCATGAAAATGAGTTACACCTAGATTATCTGATAGTGGTCCTTGATTTAATCTTTCAAGTGCTACCATATAACATTTTTCCCATGCAACTCTTTCTGTAGGATGTTGTTTAGCATTATATAAAGGATTAACAAATTTTCTGTAACCACTTGAATTTTTATTCAAAAAACTATATTGATTCGGTTGCAGAATAACATCTTTAACTGTTTTACCTTTTCTTGAACTTCTCTGAATAACTGAATCAGCTACCAGTTCTAGAGCAGTTGGTTTATTTGGTTTAGATTCCAATCTATAAAATTCTCTTCCTTCACAATAAAGTGTTTTTGCTAACAATAAAACATCTGATTCTTGACCAATCGAAATACTTCCTGGATTTTCATATTCTGTTTGGTTAAATTGATATTTTAAGTTTAATTTTTGATTTAGCTGTTTTTCATTAAGGTTTATTTTTTCTTCAATGTTTTCATAACTATTATTTACACTTAATCCTCTATTTCTAGAACCTTTTTTTTCAAGCAGACTATCTTCATTAGATTTATAATTATTTTTTATCTTCAATCTATCTCTTGATTCCTGAATAGACTCATTTTTAACAGTTTCTTCAAGATTACTTCCATAATTTGGTTCAATATCATTCAATATGATTGGGGGATTTTCATCAATTGTTTGATAATTATTTGATATACATGAGTTTAATACAGTTGTAGCAGCAATAGTTCCAGCTAAATATTTTAAAAATTCTCTTCTGTTAATTTCTGTATCTTCTTTATAGTTTTTCATGTTTTTTCCGTTGGTGATATTGTCACTAACTCTTAATTTTAAATTAAGTTTCGTATAGGGTATGGTATTTAAACTTTTCTATAATTTCAAGTTTAATTGTTCAATAGTTTACCTTCTTGATATTGCATTTATTTATGATCATCCTTTTTAAAACATTTAAACCAAAAATAAACTACAACTTAAAAACCAGGTACATTTACGGTTTTTTGATTTTTTATACATGACAGGTAATTTTATAAATTAGAGAGATTAGTTAGCAGTATGAAAATACTAACACTTCATTGTGATTATTTGAAGTTTAAGCCATTAAAAAAGGCAATAAAAAATCCTGAAGAGTTATCAAAAGAACGTGGAGAAGAAAAAAAAATTGAAGAAGTTCTTGCTGTTTTTACAGCTGTTGAAAAAAATGATGAAACAAATCCAAAGGTTGTAAATGATTTGATTGTAAATATTAAAGATATAGCAAAACAAGTTGGTACAAAAAATATTGTTCTTTATCCTTATGCTCATTTATCTTCAAATTTGTCAAATCCTTTATTTGCACAAAAAGTTTTAGAACAAGCAGAAGAACAATTGAAAAAAGAAAGATATAATGCTGACCGAGCACCTTTCGGATATTATAAAGAGTTTGAATTAAAATGTAAAGGGCATCCTCTTTCAGAATTAAGTAGGGAAATTAAACTCGAAACAGATGATGATAAATTACAGAAAGAAGTTAAGTTTAAAAAAATTGAAAAAGAAGAGGTTTATGATTATAAGAAAATATTAAGTCAATTATCAAAAACAAAATTAGATACTTCTAAATTAAAAGAAAATGATCATAGAATTGTTGGGCAAAAACTAGATTTGTTTAGTTTTAGTGAAGTTGCACCGGGCATGGTGTTTTGGCATAATAATGGCCTTATAATTTATAATGAATTAATCAATTATTGGAGAGATGAACATAGAAAGGCAGGTTATCAAGAAATTTCTACACCACAAATTTTAGATAAAAGGTTGTGGTTAATTTCTGGACATTGGGATAAGTATAAGGAAAATATATTTTTAACAGAGTATGAAGGAAGGGATTTTGCAGTTAAGCCAATGAATTGTCCTGGTGGAATGTTAGTTTATAAAAATTCACCAAAATCATACAAAGATTTACCATTAAGAGTTGGAGAACTTGGAATTGTTCATCGACAAGAGTTATCAGGAGTATTGGGTGGATTGTTCAGAGTAATTAAGTTTACACAAGATGATGCGCATATATTTTGTACAGAAGAACAGCTTGAAGATGAGATTATTAACATTATTGAGATAATTGATACATTTTTTAAAAAGTTTGATTTAAAATTTGATCATGTTGAGCTTTCAACTAGACCTGAAAAAAGAATTGGAGATGATAAAGTTTGGGATAAAGCTGAAAATACTTTGGAAAATGTTCTAAAAAAAAGAAAGATAAATTATAAGATAAATAAAGGTGATGGTGCTTTTTACGGACCTAAAATTGATTTTCATGCTAAAGATTCTCAAGGAAGAACTTGGCAGTTGTCAACAATACAGCTTGATTTTGCAATGCCTGAAAGATTTGAACTTGAGTATACTGATACTGATAACAAAAAAAGAGCACCTATTATGTTGCATAGAGTTGTTTATGGTAGTATGGAAAGATTTATTGGAATTTTACTTGAACATACAAATGGCGCGTTACCAACATGGTTATCTCCAATACAAGTAAGAGTGATTAACTTCACGGATAGAAATAACAAGGCATGCGAGAAACTTGTTAAAAAATTAAAAGAAAGTAACATTCGAGTAGATTTTGATTTTAATAGTGTTCCTTTAGCAGGTAAAATCCGGGAAGCAGAAATGCAAAAAATACCTTATGTAATTGTAATTGGTGATAAAGAAGAAAAAGAAAGGAAAATAGCTGTTAGAGTAAGAGGTGAGAAAAAAATTTTTTCTGAAAGTGAGGATAAATTTATTCAAAAGATTAAAGGAGAAATAGATAATAGACTAAAATGAAATGTCATATTAGAGAAATTGGTAAAAAGAAGTTTGTTAAAGGAGTAGATAGCTGTTATAGAATACTTGGACTTACTGAAAATCCAAATGAAGCAGATGTTTATAGAAAATCAACGGGAAGGCATATATCTGATATGATAAACATACTTGATTATGTTGATGAAAATGAAAATGTAAGTAATTTTAGAACAACAAAATCTATATTTTATTAATTGTATAAACATTTAAAAAACATATTTTCTTTAAGTAATTATAAAAAAGAGAATATGAAAATTCAACCTTACATATCAAAATTAAATAAGTCACCTAAGTTTAAAAGATTTATAGAGGAAAATCCTAAATCTTATTTTGCAGCTGGTTTCTTTGTTTTGGATTTTGAAAAGGGAAATAATATACATCAAATAGATTATTATATTCCTACAAAGAAAAAAATGGGCACTTTTGCACTTGACAAAGGAGTTATTGTAAAAGAGTCTGAGCTATCAAATCAAACAATACCTAAAAAAATTCAAGGAAAAATAAAATTAGACTTGGATAATTTAAAAGGAATTGTTGAAGATGAGATGAAAAATAATACTGTGACTGCAAAAGTAAACAAAATAATTGCAGTTATTCAAAACATAGAAAATAAACTTGTTTGGAATTTAAACTGTTTAACAAATGATATGGGAATAATTAAAATTCATATAGATGATGATACTCATTCTGTTTTAAAATTTGAAAAAATAAATCTTTTTGATATAATTCGAAAGGTTTAGAAAATGAAAAATTTTAGATATAGGAAAGGAGTTTTTGTTGTAGTTTATAGATTTGAAAAAAAGAAAAAGTTAGAATATCTTATTCTTAAAAGAAAATTACACTGGAAAGGGTGGGAATTTACTAAAGGTGGTGTGGAAAATGGAGAGAATTTAGTTGAAGCTGTAAAAAGGGAGATTAAAGAAGAATGCGGTTTAAAAACACTAAAAATAAAAAAATACAATTTAAAGGGAAAATTCAGGTATGATAAAAAAACTCTGGAAGATAGACAGTATATTGGACAAAGCTATAATTTATTCTCTGCTCAAGTAAAAAATAAAATTAAAAAGGTAAAAATTGACAAAAGAGAGCATTCAGATTATAAGTGGGTTGATTATAATACTGCTATTAAAATTTTAACTTGGGAAAATCAAAGAAAAGCATTGAGATTAGTTAATGATTTTTTGTCTGTATAAGTATCTTTTGAAATAAAACATTACTTTTCTATAACAAATAAGTTTATATATTTGATCAAACATTAAATTTAATGGATCAAGATATTGGAAAAATAAAAAAGAATGATACAACTGAAGTTATTGTTAGAGTTGATGAATATAAAGGAAAAAAAGGTCTTACAATAAGAGAGTTTACAAGAAGTGATAAGTATACTGGTTTTACAAAGTCTGGAACAAGAATACCTGGACATAAGTTTAAAGAATTCAGAGACATGATTAATTCTATAGATGAATCAGCATTTGAAGGTTCAGAAGTACCTGAAGATTCAATAGATCCTGAAGATTACTAAAATTCTTAATCTTTGGGAGTAGTATTAAAATTTGGTTTATCATTCTAACGTTTTATTTAAGCTCGAGTTTTGAGAAGAACTTAACTAAAAGTTAGATAATAGCCAAAAGAATATGTTGGAATAAAAATATTAAAACTAAAAATAATATTGTAAATAATATGATAAACTTCATTACCTTTCTATTGTTATAATATCCCCAGACAAATGGTGAAATAAATAAACAAAATATCCCATAGTAGAAAAGAACAATAGTAAATATCAAATATAATACACCTAGAAGTATATCTAGTATATCTTCCAATCTAGAATGTCCTAACATATCTCTGAACATAAATGTAAAGAATATTATTGGAATGACCAAACCCCACAAAAGAGTCCTACCTATAACTTTTTTCATACCTACATCTTCTTGAGTATTTTGTTTAGCTTCAGTGAATCTTTTATCAATTTTCATTACATAAGAAGCAATAGTGAATCCTACAAAACTCAATAAATTCCAGAAGCCCATTAAACTAAATTTAAACAAAGATGGAGAGTCTTTTCTAAAAATAATCAATCCTGAAATTAAACTTGCTAAACATGAAGCAATTAGAAAGATAACTAAAGCTGGATAAAACCAATATCTATTTATTGTATCTGCCATCTGTATTTTAGCTGGAGTCGAAATATCCATCCATAAGTCTTGAGTTAAATATTTTGAAGGAGGATTTATCTTAATTTTTGTATACTTCAAATCATTAATGATTTCTTGATTATTAAAAAAATCCCTTAATTCTTCTGAGGGGCTGTAATATTCTTTGAAAAAATAGTTAACTTGGCTGTCTGCTTTTATTTCATTATACAAATTAGGCTCTACATAATCCATTACATAAATCACTGCTGGAACTCTTTCGCTTCCATAAACTGATGTTGGTTTTAGAGGGAAATATAATCTATCTGTTGGAAAAGTAATGAAAACACCGATGCTGTTACCTCTTCTCATCCCCATATATAAATTAGTTTGGTTTCCTTGCTCTTGCTTAAATTTTTCAACATCTGAAATCCAAGATACAACAAAAGAGTATTCTTGTCCAATATATTCTTCTAAGATTGCTTTTGAAGAAGTCTCAAGAATCAATCCTTTGTTAGTTAAATAATTTGTTAAAGAATCTCCATTTGTAGCAGAAATTAGTTCAGTTGTTAAACCAAGTTTTTCTATACTTTCATAAACAGTCACACCTTGCATTCCAAGAGTCTCCTTGTTACTCGTCCCCATACCTATAGAACCAAATGAACCAAATAATATCCATGGAATAGTATAAGTTTGTGTTAACCTCATCGCAGTAAAAGCATTTGAGATTGTTCTATCAACTTGTTCTTCAACATCATATCCATTAAGACTTGGAAACCCTTTGATTATATTGATAACTGTTTTTTCAGGTTTTGCTGGAACAGGAAAAATCCAAACTGCTTTCTCCCCTCTTAATTCTTCTCCAGTATCTACTGTTAGAATCATATTTTGAATTCCATCTTTATAATTTATTGCACAAAACTGTTGCTCTTCTGTAAACAAACCCCACATATCTTTATCATAAACATGAATCATTCCATCTGCAAAAACAGAAGTTGCACTAATTGATATTAAGAATAAAAATACAAAACCTAAAAATAATTTCTTCATTTTTTAAAGTTGTTCTTACCTCTTCTTAAAGCTTATAATAATTTAAAGAAAAGCACATATAAAAAGCTATCTTCTTTATACTGCTTTATTGCTTATTTTCAAGATTTACACCTAATTTCTTTAGCTCTTCAATATGTGCTTTGATAAGAGCTTCAGTGACCTGTACAAGTCTTATTAATTCATTTCTTTCATTTACTAATGTTTGTATAGCCCCTTTATGGAATCCAATTTGCTGTTCTCTAGGCAAGATTGATTTAGGTGAATGTTCTGCTTTTTTAGTTGCCATATTTTTAATAGACATTAATAGTTTATAAATTATACTTTTAGTCTAAACTTTATAATAGCATAACTTTTTAAAGCAAGATTTATTGTAAAAATTATAAATATATTCAGGAGGACAAAATGAAAAACTTTGGAAACAATAGAAGTGGCGGATTCAACCGAGGATTTAATAGAGGATTTAGTAGTGGACCAAAAGAAATGCATAAAGCTACATGTAGCGAATGTGGTAAAGAATGCGAAGTTCCATTTAAACCAAGTAATGATTCTGAGGGTAAACCAAGACCAGTTTACTGTAAAGAATGTTATGCAAAAAAGAAACCAAGATATTAATTAATACTTAATGTCTTAAAATTTTATTTTTTATTTTTTAATTAAACCTTTTAGTTATTTTTCATTTCTCAACAATCAAAATTATATTTGAGCATGGATCAAAATGCTTTGTTATTTTAAAACCGACATTTTCAAGTTCAGATTTAAACTCTTCATAATCATAAAGATAATAATTTCTATATAGTTTTTTACCATTAACATTCCAGGAAACTTTCATTTTCTTCTTTTCTTTTTTGAATCTTCTTGCATCTTTGTCCCATACAGTTATTAACATTTGAGCTTTTGGTTTCATTATTCTATAGAGTTCTTTTATTGTTTTTTTTCTCTGAAATTTATACTTCATGCAATGAATTAAAGCTATACAAATAACACTGTCAAAAAAATTATCTTTAAATGGTAGCTTTGTTGCTTTTGCAACAAACAAATTCGTTTTTATGTTATCTTGTTTTGATTTTTTTTCTGCTAATTTAATCATTTCATCCGAAAAATCAACTCCATAAATTGTTCCTTTTGTTTCGACAAAATTTCTTCCACTACCACAACCTAAATCAAGAATATTTCCTTTTTTGTTTTTAAGAAAATCTATAACCATTCCTGGAGGTTCTTTTTTATACTCGCTCCATTTTGGAGCTATTTTATTCCATACTTTAAGCTGATTCATAATTAATTGAACAAAAAGCTGTTTAAAAAATAATCTTTTTTAAGAGTTTTAAAGAAATCAGTCAACTAAATTAAAAAAAGTTTTAAGTTTATCTGAGAAAAAATTCATTTTTTCTTTACCACTTAATCCTCTTTGTATTTCATCTAAACCTATAAACGTATTTTCAATAGTATTATCAAGATTATATATAATTCGTTTATGATTACAATTAAACGGACTGAAACATTCATCAAAAGACATTGAAGGTTTTAGAACATAAAGATAATCAGTAGAAACATTAATCCTATTATTTACTGTATGATCTTCAAAAATAACTGAATCTATTATAGTTATAGTTCCTTTTGAAGAAAGTAACTGTCTTGGTCTAAATTCTTTTACCTTAAATATGATTGGATAATTTCCATATATTTCATTTCTACCAAATAGCATGACAATATCATTTTCATTAAACATTTTTAAGTTGTAATGTTTATTTTTTGTATAATCTTTTACCATAATTTTAATAGGATGATTAATTTTAAAAGCATTTTTATAGTTAAGTCAATCTATTACTTACATGAAGCCTGCTGGAAAGAATGAAGTAAGAAAACCAACAAAAACACTTTCAGGTGTTACACCTATAGCTGTTATGTTAAAGCCAAGAAAATGCAAGCATGGAGTTTGCAGATATTGTCCTAGCCTTAATGTTCCACAAAGTTACACCCCTTTAAGTCCGCCAGTTATACGAGCTAAATTATTAAAATATAATGCTTATGATCAAGTTCTTTCAAGGTTGAAAGCATTCAAGTTAATGAATCATCCGACAGACAAAATAGAGTTAATTGTTATGGGTGGAACATTTCTTTCTTATCCTGATAAATATCAAACAGATTTTATTAAAAAATGCTATGATGCTTTAAATGGAAAAGTTTCTAAAAATTTAGAAAGTGCAAAAAAACTAAATGAAAAATCTAAAAATAGATGTGTTGCACTTTGTATAGAGACTAGACCAGACTATTGTACTGAAAAACATATTAAAAAAATGCTAGAATTTGGTGCAACACGAGTTGAGCTTGGTGTTCAAGCAATTGATGATACTATCTATAAAAAAGTAAATAGAGGTCATACAGTTAAAGATGTAATTAATGCTACAAAAAGACTAAGAAGTGCAGGATTTAAAATAGGATATCATTTAATGCCTGGATTGCCTGGAAGTAGTCCTGAAAAAGATATTGAAATGTTTAAAGAAATATTCTCAAATCCTAATTTTAAGCCAGATCAGATAAAAATATATCCTTGTCAGGTAATTAAGGGTTCAATCTTAGAAGAGGACTATAAGAAAGGATTGTATAAACCCTATTCCGAAATTCAGATAAAAAATTTACTAATTGAGATTTTTAAAATTGTTCCGAAATATTGTAGAGTTATGAGAGTAATGAGGGAACTTCCACCTAATTTTATTGTAGCTGGAACAACAAGAATTTCTCTAAGAAAGGATGTTGAAGAGTATCTTAGAAGTTCAAATTTAGAGATTAATGAAATAAGATTCAGGGAAATTGGATTTGCGCAACAACATGGTAAAAAATTGAATAGCAAAATTTCAATTGAGAAAATAATTTACGAAACAAATGGAGGAGTTGAAATATTTATTCAGGCCGTTAACAAACAAGGTATCTTATTTGGATTATTAAGGTTAAGGATTCCTTATTTTAATTCAGATAATAAAGTTTTTATTAAAGAGTTAAATAACTGTGCAATAATAAGAGAGTTACATGTTTATGGAAAAAGTGTTGGTATTGGAAAAAAAGCAAAAACAAAAATTGACCAACATAGGGGTATTGGAAAGAGATTAATGAAAGAAGCTGAAAATTATATTAAATCTATTTCTAAAGATAAATCTATAACAAAAATAGCTGTTATCTCTGGTGTTGGTGTAAGAGAGTATTATAAAAAGCTAGGATATAGCCTTAAATCAGGCTATATGATAAAAAAAATAAAATTTAAAAAATAAAATTTAAAAAATAAAATTTAAAAAATTTATTAAGCAACAGCAGTTCTTGAACTACCATCTTTTTTCGGACATGTTTTACCAGCGATTATTGCTGTTACATCTACATCATCACCAGCAGAAAGGGTCACACCTAAATCAGTAGAAGGATTAAGAGTATCATATCCCCCAGTTACGATATCACCCGTAACTTTGTACTCGATACCTTTAACAAAAACATAATAACCATCTATTTTTCCACCACCTGTTTTTCTTGCAACCCTAATTTCATCAGCACTAACATCAGCTTTTGAAACATCTAAAATAGTGTTCATACAATCAGCTACACTTGCAACTTCACCAGTTCCTTTAGATACAAAATTCTGAATTACAACCCATAATACTGCAATAGCTGCAATTACTAACAAGATCATTAATACTGTAGTAATAATGTCTGAAAGACCTTTTTTACTTTTCATTATAAAAATTTCTATACCTCCTTTCATTAAATATAAAGTATATTATACAACCTAAACTTTATATTTTAATAATAGAAAATAGTATTTAAATATGTTGTGGTTAAGAACTTAGTTATGAGTAAACCAGAATTCATATTCTTTTTTCTTTTTATCAAAATTGTCTAATCTGCAAAAGCCAAATCTCTCAAACTGAATAATTTCTCCAATTTTTAATTTTGAAATATTCTCTTCAGATAATCCAAAAACATAAGTTCCTTCAGGCATCATAACCTTTGTTTTAAGACCTTTTGAAACCCAATGAATTTTTGGTATTTCAGGTTTGTTTTCTTCAAAAGTAAATTCAGATTGTTTGTCTAGCTTAATATTATAAAGATACATAAGTCTAATCTGTTTTCCCTTGAATTTATTAAAATCTTTAAGTGAAACAAAAATTTCTTTTCCAACTAAAAGGTCTTTTGTTTTTGGTTTTTCTGGGTGATATTTTGTCTGAACTCTTTTTATTTGTGGGGCATTAGTTATTTCAATAGATACTGGATCTTGAACAAAAAAATATCTTTTTGCTTCACTGTCTAATTTTTTTCGATTTATTGAATATAAATCATCTACTGGAACAGTTATTTCATTTTGGTTTAATCCAATTTTTTCAACAAACTCTCTTATTGACTCTTGAAGAATACCTCTTCTTCTTAAACTTTGAACACTCCAAGTTCTGGGATCATCCCAACCTGAATAATCTCCGCTTAAAACCTCTCTTTGTGCTTTACTTTTGCTTAATTTTCCACCAATACCCTCTAATTTAATTAAACCACAGTGTATCAAATTTGGCCTTTTCCAACCAAAAATATCCCAAATATAATTCTCCATATCACCTTCAATCATAAGCTCTTTTCCACGAATTATATGAGTTACACCGAGAAGATGATCATCAATAGCCCAAGAAAATTCAAGCATTGGCCATACTTTATACTTATTACCAACTTTAGGATGATATCTTTCTGAAATTCTGAATAATACTCTATCCCTAAATGCAGGATTTGGGTCTTGCATTGAAGTTTTAATTCTTAGAACATATTCTCCTTGTTTTGACTTAAACATCTTTTTCCATCTTAATAACTGCTCACTTACTGGAAATTGTCTACAGGAACATTCTCTTTGAGCAACTCTATTCTCTTTTATTTCTTCTTGTTTACAACTGCAAACATATGCTTTATTTTTTTTAATAAGATCTTCTGCATATTTATAATAAATTTCAAGTCTATCTGATTTGTAAATAATTGGTTTTTTATACTTAACTTTTAACCACTGAAAAGCTTCTTGAATTAATTTATAAGCTTCGGGCATAATTTTCTTTTCTTCACTTCCAACAGTATCATCCATTACAAGAAGAACCTTTGCATTATATTTTTCAGCATATAAAGCATTTAACAAATAAGTTTTTGTATTTCCAAGGTGTAATGCTCCGGATGGAAATGGAGCTAAACGAAAAACCATATTTTTAGAAACATTAGGGAGTTCTTTTAATGCTGGACTAAAATAAACTCTGTCTTTAACATATTCGCTATATTTCTCAAATTCTTTTTTAACCTGGTCTTTGGGCATTTTATTTACTAAGTTAACAATTTCATTTATCTTAGGTAATATATCTTTAATCTGTTCTTTTTCCAGACCATGTTGAAATAATTTTGGTAAAATTATATTTGGTGCAGCTATTGGGTGTTCTAGTGCATTTTCAAGAGAATAGGCAAATATGTGATTTGTAAAATCTTTTTTTGTTTGAGATTTAGACTCTTTTTTAATTTCTTTTTTAACCATAATATTAATACTTAAAAAGCATTAATAAAGGTTTTGAAAATAAACAAAAACCTTGATTTTAATCTCTTCTTTAGAATGTTAATTTTTTAAAAATGAGAAAAGATTAATGAATGCAGTTATCTAAAATAGCTTCTTCATAATCTTCCAATACTTTCTCAATAAGAGATATACTAGTAATATTACTAACTAATAGATTTTTTCTTTTTCTCTTAACAATTAAATAAATATTATTTGGATCTAAAACAATATATGAAAAACCATCTCTTGAATCAATTATATCTGCTCTTTCTGAGTTAATTACTGCTTCTTGCTCGTCTTTTGAAATATAAGCTGTCTTATACACTAAATTTTTACTTTCCATTTTACGGCATTTATCATATACTTATACATTTTTTAAATGTTTCTAAAACTTGAATTTCTTTACCCTCCAATTCTTTCAATCTTTTTTTCAAGTAATTCAATTTTTTGCATTAAGTGATATATTTCATTTGATTGATCTTCAATTCTTCTTGACATAATTTGCATTTTTTTGTTTACATCTTCTGAATCAGTTGAAAAATTTGAAACCGAAGATGAGCTTGAAACCAATGAAGAATTATCAAGAAAACTAAATGCTGATTCAGATGAACTTGAACTATTTGATAATTCTGAAGAATTTAAATTTGTTGAATTTAGACTGTCTGAAGTTAAATCCGCAAAATCACCTTGAAATTTCATTTTTGGCCTATTTTTTTCTGCCCATAAAGCTGCCTTTTCTTTTTCATCAGTTAAATCAATTATTTCACTACTTCTTCCAAACCTTCTTAAAAATCCCATGTAATGTAAAAGATGTTTGAGGTTTTAAATTTATTGATAATAATACAATAATTAAGAAATAAATTGAAAACTCTGTAACCAGGGATATTATGATTAATCAAAAAATCAGTTAATTAATTCACGCTCAACTTCAATACTATCAAATGTTGGAAATTCTTCAACTCTTTCAATCTGAAGTTTGTTTGAACTTTCTTCGAGTAGATTCTTAGCAAGTATTGGAGAAAGAATGATCCGATTCTTTTTTTTATCAAAATAGAAATCATTTGATTTTATCTGCTTTTTTATTTTTGATAAATTTTTATTATCCCTATTTTTTAAGTATATTGCAAGGTAAATAACTGTTCCTTCTTTAGTTTTATAACCATAAGGTAAAATTTTATGCAAATTTAATCTATTTTTAAATTGATATTGATTCTTAGTATTTGCAGTACAAAAATGAACATTTAAGTTATCTAAATTACTTGTTTTGTTTTGTTTGATTTCTTTATCTAAATTTTTTAAAATCCAAACTCCTGCTTGCCTTGAACCCGAAATTGTATAAGTGTCTTTACTTATAGAGTATTCATTTGTTATTTTTTCAAAATTAGTATCACTTATTTCAAATTCATTAATATTAACAAACCCGATAAAAGGAGAAACTTTAATAATAAAATCAAATATCTCTTGTTTTTTATCTGGAATCATAGGCATTTCAATTCCAATGTTTTGTTTTTTCCAAAACATACTTGCAAGTCGAATTTTTACTATTTCTTTTACTATTTCCTCTTCAGTCATTGATTTAAAAAGAAACTCGGGATGAAAACGGACTTCATCAATGTATTTTGAAAGCTTTTCAAGCTTGTTTTTATCAACTAATTTTGTTGGAAGATAAATATGAATATGAAAATCATTGAAATTAGTCTTTAGTGCTTTTGCAATTTTTAAAGTTCTATCTAAAAACAATAAAGGATCTCCACCAGTAATCCCTATACCTTTTGAATTGCTTTCTTTTATTTCTTTTATGATATCTTTAATGTAGATATTTTTATTTTCAGGAGATATTTCTTTTTCATTGCAAAAAATTAGGTCTTTATTCTTTCGTTTTTTGCTTAGCGAACAATACCAGCAATTTCTAGAGCAAACTCCTGAAATAAAGAGAACACTCTTTTTGCCAAGGACACATAACTGACATCCTCTTGGCAGTTTATTTATACTGTAAGAATCATACTTTGTTTTCATTTTTATACTATTTATATATTAAAATTCAGTTTTAAAATCAAGCTGTTCTTTAGGAATTTTTATTGAAATACCATAATCCACTGCTTTTTTCCAGGTCGATTTATCATTAAGTTTTATTTTAAATTGTTTGTCTTTAAAAATCACAATTATATCATTACCCTTCCAAAAATGCATATACCAGCCAGGTTTTATATTTTCTGAGATTTTATTTATATCTTCTTCATCAACAATAACATTGTAAATATGCCACCTTTCAGAAGGATTTTCTGCACGAGTAATTGTAATTTTTTTTACATTTAGCTTATTGATAATTTGATTATCTGTCAAGCTTTCTTCAACAATGCAACCCTTATACTTTTGAATACTTTTCATTAAATAAACAGTGAATTGGTGGTTAAAAATGTAATGTTGTAAATAATTATTTTTTAGGAAACAGATAAATGCCTGGGAAATTTACAAATTTTATTCTATAGTTATCTTTTTAAACCCTGTTTATAATGGTATTTTACTAGGAGAAAAATGGGAACTGACCTAAGAACACAAAAACTTGCAAAACTAATTGTTAATTATTCTGTATTTGTAAAACCTGGTGAAAATGTGATAATAAGTGGTGGAACTGAAGCTGAAGATTTCATCTCTGCTTTATATAAAGAAGTTATTTTAGCTGGCGGACATCCAATACTTAAAATTAATATCAAAGGAATTACTCCTTTTTTTTACAAATATGCAAAAAAACATCAGATAGACAAATTTCCAGAACATTTTGATTATATTGTAAAAAATTCACAAAAATATATTGGAATTGACACTGAAATTAATACAAAAGATTTAACAAATTGTGATTCTAAAAAAATGGTTTGTAGGAATAAAGTAATTGAGCCTATATTAAGTTACATTGTTAATGAGAGAGAAAAGATAAGAAGGTGTACTGTGGGTTATCCTTGTATCGCACTTGCTCAAGAAGCTGAAATGGATTTAGTTGAATATGAAAATTTTGTTTATTCATCTTGCTTACAAAACTGGAATCAACTTGGTAAAAAAATAGACAAAATTCTTAATAAATTCAAAAAAGGAAAAAAAGTTCATTTAATCGGGGACGGTGTCGATTTAAAATTTAACATTCATGGAGACAACGCATGTGCAGATGACGGAAAAGAGAATATGCCTGGAGGAGAGATATTTATGGCTCCAGTAAGAGAAAGTATGAATGGGTGGATTAAATTTGACTATCCTGCAATAAGAGATGGTAAAGAAGTAACAGATGTATTTTTAAGGTTCGAAAATGGAAAAGTTATTGAATCGAAGGCAAGTAAAAATGAAGATTTTTTAAAGGAAATGCTTTCTGTTGATGAGAATGCAAGTTATGTTGGAGAATTTGGAATTGGTATGAATCCTAAGATAACTAAATTCACTAAGAGTTTATTATTTGATGAAAAAATTGGTGGAACAATACACCTTGCATTAGGTATGGCTTATAAAGAGAATGGTGGTGGAAATGACTCTGCAATACATTGGGATATTGTTAAAAATATGAAAAAAGCAAAGATAATTCTGGATGATAAAATTGTTCAAGAAAATGGAATTTGGAAAATATAAAATGGCTAAAATAATCTTTGTTCCAAGTATTGATGGACTTGTAGAAAATTATGGTCCTACAAATAAAGTAACTATTTTTGATCGATTAGTAAAACAAGTTGATACACAAATTAAAAATCAAAAGAATAATTTTTTTATTTATTCAACAGATAATGTTAATTGTTATGAAACGGCATGTGCATTAAAAGGGATGATTAATCACCATGCAAATTTTTTTTTAAACTGTGAAAATATTAACTTTAATTTTAAAGAATTAAATGAAATAAATGGGAAATTGAAAAATCTTGATAATTATATGTTAAGAAGCTTATTAAAATATGAAGATTTAAAGTTGTTTGTAACAACTCCTGAATTTGCAAATACCTATCCTAATCATTTTTGGAAAGAAATTTTAAAATGTGAGGGAAATATTGGAAAAATTAATGAAGGTCAGGGTCTTATGTTTAAGTTCAATGATAACTATGAATTTTATAAACCCCTTCAGTCTAATTGTTCTTGTAAGATTTTAGGTTAGTTTATTTTTTATATTGTGTTTTTGATTAAGTAGGTTTTTTGATTCAATTAAGTTTTATAAAAGCTAAAGTTTAAATAATTTGTAAACGAATAATAATTATAGGTAAAAAAAGAGGAAAATGGTAGATTCTGCTTCAAAAATAATTGAAAGTGTGTTAGAAAAAACTCTTGGAAAGAATAAAAAAGGTTCTTTACAGAGCCATGAAATAACTTATGATTCACCTAGTGAAACTCTTGAACCAGTATATTTCTGGATTTTAGATATGATGGATGGAATTTTTGGAGGAAATGTTCAAAAAATTTCAGATAACTTCTCTGCGACACCCGCATCAGGCTATTTTTCAGAATTAGGTATTAAAAAAACTCAAATGCAAAAAAATGTTACAGAAACAATGTCTCTTGTGAATAATATGATCCGAAGTATAATAAACATTGTTTATGATTTAAAAGATTTTGAAATAAGATTAAGCCATTATGATGCTGCAAAATCAAAAGATAAAAATATTGCGGAAGCTGGAAATCTGGCACTTAAACAAATATGGATGGATAATGTTGATATAAAAAAAGGTCAAGGTAGTATAAATGGTATGGCTTCTGGAAACTTGATGTTTGTTACATTAAGAGATGCTTTTCTTTATATTAATTCAGTTGAAGATGTTCAAAAAGCTGATTTAAATGAGCGAGTTAAAAGAATACTTGAACCAAGAATTGCAGAGTACTTAAAATGGAAGGAGTTAAGTGAAATTGAACTTAGAAAAAGATTTAGCATTGAAAAAAATTATCTTAAAAGTCAAGTTAACTCTTTAAAACTTTATTCTAGATGGGTAAGACCTTACTTGAATGCTGCTACAAATCTTGAGATGAAAGAAGATTACGGAAATCCTGCTTTGGTTAATGCATTTAGTACAGTTTATCTTGAATTAACACTTATGGGTAGAAGAGAGATAGATTATGATGATGCTGTTTTATCATATCAAATATCAAAAAAAACAAAAAAACCCAAAAGAAAGTATTATTCTGTAGTTGTAATTGATTTTAAGTTTAGAGGAATTCCGCAAAAAGTTGGACAAAATTATGCACTAGGTGGAAGAGTTAATTTAATGTTTAAGGCTTATGCAATGAATGATGAAGAATTAAAAGTTTTTGATCAAGAAATGAAAAAAGCAGATATAAATGATGTATTAAAACTGATTGATGGTTCAACAACTGAAAGTTTAGATGTTTTAAGAAAAGAAATTGAATATTTTATTAATGATGAAAAAGAGGAGAAAAAAGAGGAGAAAAAAAGCAATAATAATGATAATCCTTTTTCTGCATTGTTTAGTTTTTTAAAAAAGGATGAGAAAAAAGAGGAGAAAAAAGATTTAGAGATTGATGTAAAAAAACTAAAAAAAGATAATTATGCAGAAGGATTAATGAGAGAGCTTGCAGGAGTAAGTGCTAAGGAAACTTGTTTTTCAGTATATGATGTTTACAAAAAAGCTCATGGAATGGCTTCTCATGACAGTCCATTTGAGTGATCAAATTTTTATTATATAAACCCAAAGATTAAAATACCTTAAAATAGTGCATTTTAAATGAAGAAAGAAACTGCTCTAAAAATAATATTAGTAATTTCAATTGCTGGATTATTATTTTCAGGTTACCTTAGTTATACAGAATTATTTGCAGGTTACTGTGGAGCATCTCAACTTGGAATGGGAAGTTGTACTAATGTTATGCAAATTCCTGCTTGTGTTTATGGATTTGCAATGTATATGGTTGTTTTTATTATTTCTTTGCTTGGATTAAAAAACAAGAAACAATAAAAATTAGCATAATATTTAAAAATGATTTTTGTTTTATTATAAAATGAAAAAGTATTATATCTTGTATGAAAAAGGTAATCGAAATCCATTTGATAGGGCAACTTGTATGAATGAAGCTAGAGATAAAACAAAGAAAAAAGGAATAGAATGTGTAATTGAAAAAACTGGATTTCAAGGATACCTAATGGCTGGAGAGAGTATAAGGGAAAATAGAGAAAACGAAAACTAAAAACTAATTTTTACAAATTATAATATTGTTTTTCTTCTTTGATTGTACTAGTTGGTTTATTTGAATAATCGTGACCCGGATATAGTTTCATTTTTCCTGGAAGAGAAAGTATTTTTTTAATACTCTTTCCAAGATCTTTTTCATTTCCACCAGGCAGATCAGTTCTTCCATAACTTCCATTTGTAAACAAAGTATCTCCTGTGAAAATATTTTCTCTATCAAAAATAAAACAAACTCCTCCTTGCGTATGGCCCGGTGTTTCAATTATTTCAATTTCTTTTTTTCCAAGTTTTATGATATCACCATCTTTTATCATTTGATCTCCAAATCCTGCTTTTTCCTTTTCATTGACTAATATCTTTGCATTAGTATGCCTTTTTAGCTCTCTTACATCTGAAGCATGATCAAAATGAGCATGAGTTAAAAGAATGTATCTGGTTCTTAATCCAAGAGATTTTATTTTTTCAAGAATCTTATTGACTTCCCATCCCGGATCAATGACTGCAGCATCCCTTGTTGATTCATCCCAAATTATGTAAGCAAAGTTTTCCATTGTTCCAACTTTTATTTGAATTATCATATTATAATTTAAAACTCTTTTCAAGTTTATTTATTTTTTCCCAAGAAAGCTTTAGTTTTTTGTTTGATTCTTTGATAACTATTTCCAAAAAGTCATCATTTACAAGAAGTTTGCCTTTGTTTATTATTGGAAATTCTAATCTATCTGTTGCATTTAATTCAACCACAAATCGTTTATTTGAAGTAATTATTCCACACCTCTTCCATCCAGCAAGTTTTGCAAGGTCGTGTAACTTTTGAGCTTTTTCAAGAGTTTTGCAGGCAACATGCAGAATACATGGGTCTTGTTTAAAATAAACTAGTTCTTTTGATTTAGATTTATCCTCTAGTGTTTTTGATATTGCTTTTTTTAAATCAGTTATTTTTATTAAATCATGCCAAACTTCAATAAACAAATCATCTCTTTTTTCTTTTGAATCAACAAGAATTAAAGCTCTTCCAGAACAGCTTGAAGTAGTATAATAATCTTGGGAATTATTTATTTTTTCACAAAGAGTTAATATTTTTTTGTCCCAGCTTTGCTTCAAACTTCTGTCTGACTTTGACAGTTGTTGCTGTTTTCTTCTCAAGAATTGATCAACCATAAACTAAAAAGAGAAATAGTGTTTAAATAAGTTTATGAAAAAATTAACTGGTTAAATTCAATATGAACAATCTTCTTTATGACAATCAACACATATTTGATTAACACACTTACAACCTAAAAAAGGTCCAATAATTTGCATAGTTTGTATATTTCTTGGATTAAAAGAATAGAAATACCAATAGTCTTTTGGCTGTTCATTAATATTAAAACATCTATGATGACTACTAAAAGTTTCACTAGTTAAATAATTTTTTACCTCACAATCTGAATCAATAGTACAATAATTCATTGCACTATTTTCAGCAAATATATAATTATTATATTTTGGAACAATTATGTAATTGTAAATAATAAATAATATCAAAATTGAAGCAATTACTGACATTATTAACAACATTAACCGCTTCTTTTTCATTTGTTTTAAAAAGTTATATTCTATTTAAATTTTGTGTCTGTGAAAGAAATACCTTTTGACTTATCTATTGTTCCAAGATCACAATTTGGAATGTCTTCTTTTTTAGCCAGCTTCATATAATCTAAAATTCTTTTCTTTTTTTTAGCAAGTGAAATATTTTTTGAAAGACATGGACCGCCAATGCAACCACCTTTACAGAAATTAACATCTAAAAATCTTATATTTTTGTTTTTTGATGAATTTCGATTATTCAAGAATTTTTCAACATCTAAAATCCCATCAATTATTTTTATTTCGTTTTTGTTTATGGCACTCTTAAATTTAGCAGTTTTTGACAAACCACCTGCAAGAGGATAAATTTTTGTATAATCATTATAAAATCTATCAAAACGCCGAGAACTTATTTTGCATTCAGAAGTGCATCGTTTGTCAAGTAATTTTTTCAGTTCTTGATAATCAATTACATAATCAACATATTTTGTTCGTTCTGCTTCAATTTTCTTAAAATTACATGGGCTTATGAAGACAGTTTTATGTTTAGGAAATTCTTTTTTACATATTTTGGCTGTTGCTGCCATGGGGCTATCAACAACAATTAAATTATCTTTTAGTTTTGGATATTTTAATTTAATTGTTTCTACAATGCCTGGACAAACAGTTGAGATAATTAATTTTTTTGATTTTTTATTTGATTCAAGAATTTTATAGTAATCTCTGTTTATCATTTTTGCTCCAAAAGTCAGCTCAACAACTTTGTCAAAACCTAATTTTTTAAGTTTGAAAATAATTTCAGGATACTTAAATTCTGAAACAAAACTAGGAGCAAGCATTGCAACAAGCTTATTTTTATTTGGATTTGCTTTGCTAATAAAATTATTGACTGTCAACTCTTTTTTCATTTTTATTAAAAGAAATATAGGTATTTATTCTTTGCTTTTTGTTTTTATGTATGACTTAAAATAAGGAATATGCCAAAGTGCATGAAAAATAGAAATAAGTATCATTACAATTCCAATTTCGATATGCCAAAAAGAAACAGAAGCAAGATTAAATGAGTTTATTGAATAATCAACCTTTATTATGTATAATAAAGACGTAACTGCAGTAAATAAAAATGTTGCAAGAAGAAGAATATTCCAAATTTTTTTATGAAGAATAAAACTTATCTTTTCCTTTTTTGATAAAAAATAAGTGATTAAGTATAAGATTAAAGTTACTGCAAATATTGGAATTAGATTATATTTAGATTTATTGGCTGATTGAATTAAACTTGATTGATTAGACACTTGTTGATTTTGAATATTTTGAGATGTTAATGATGGATTTTCCTGAGAATGATCACAAATGCTATCTTTATTAGTATCTGTGTAAGTTCCACACATTACTTGACAATTTTCATCAGTAAAACCTTTTGGGCAATCATCCCAAGCATAAGCTAAGCTAATACTTAATAAAATAAATGTTGCAAAAATAAAATATTTTTTGTTCATTATTCCCTCAATAATAAAAATGAATTAAAGTTTAGTATAAAAAGTTTATGAAACATCTAATTTAGTCATATTAAAAGTAATATAAATATACCTATTGTTGAAAGAATAAAAGTGATTATTGCAAGAGGAATTGATTTAATGTGAGATATACTCGCAAGCATTATTAATCCAAATTCATCTGGAAGTGGAGAGGCAATCAAAAAACCTGCAAAAACATAAATAAGATAATGGTTTAATTTTTTTATGTATTTTTTTGGAAAAAGATGAGATTCTTCTTTTCTTGTTTTTGCTTCGGCTTTTTTTATGAATTTACTGTTTTTTAATTTAATTATTTCATCTTTAAATGAAAATCTTATTATGTTGAATAATAAAACAATTGAAAAAGCAACACCTAAACCACCAACCAATGCTGAAAGAAAAATATTGCTTGGATGAGAAGTTATAAAAAATCCTGCAGAAAAAGGTGCTGTGAAACCGAGTGCAAAAAAAACTCCTGAAATAAAATATCCAAGATAACTTATTTTTCCAAGACTATTAAAAAAATAGCTTACGTTTTGATTTGTAAATAACCAGTAAGCAAAAATTATCAGAGTAAAAAGAATTGCAATTTTCGGATACTTGAACTTAAACAGCCTCTTCATTTTAGTTTCTTTTGCTCAATTTCTCGAAGCTTCATTCTAATTATTTTTCCAGAATTTGTTTTTGGAAGTTTATTTGTAAATTCAATTATTTTTGGATAAGAATGACCTGCATAATGTTGTTTAACAAATGAAGAAAGCTCTTGTTTTAACTCTTCTGAAGGTTTAATATTCTTATTAAGAACAACAAATGCTTTGATTATGCTTCCTTTAACTTGGTCTGGAATTCCAATAACTGCTGACTCTTTTACAGACTTATGTTTTAGAAGTATTGATTCAATTTCAAGAGGAGAAACTCGCTCTCCAGATGTTTTTATTATGTCATCTTTTCTTCCTTCAAAAAAGAAATAACCTTCACTGTCTTTTCTTGCTAAATCATTTGTTATAAAAAAACCATCTTTAAAATATTCTTTATACATTTTATCATGCTTGTAAATTCCAGTCATCATTGCAGGCCATGTTGGTTTTACCACTATTGTTCCTTCTTTAATTAGAGCATTTATTCCCTGAATTGATTTTCCAATGCTTCCGTGTTTTTTCTTTAGACCTGGCCAGCTACAGATTATCATTGCTCCTGTTTCAGTCTGCCAATATGTGTCATTTATATCTATGTTAATTTTTTTGTAAAAGTCATATAATGACGGGCTTAAAGCTTCTCCAACACTACAAACATTTCTAACACCCTTCAAATCTTCTTTTTTTATTTCTGGCTTTAACATTCGCAAAGCTGTTGGTGCGGTGTAAATAACTGAAATCTTATTTTCTTTAATAAATCTAATCCAGTTTTTTGCATCAAAATGTGATTCTAAAACAAAATTAGTGCAACCAATTGATAATGGTGCAAGAATTCCATAAATGCTTCCAGTAACCCAACCTGGATGAGCTGTGCACCAGAAGTTGTCTGATTTTTTAAGGTCTAAAACAAGTTGGGCTGTATAGTGTTGTTGAACTAAACTATAATGAGGAATTTGAATTCCAGCAACAGGTGTTCCTGCTGTTGATGATGTGAAAATCATAATCATTGTATCTTGCTTGTTTTTTAGAACTGCTTTAAATTCTGGAGAAGCTTTTTTTATTTTTGATTTATAATCTTCTGAATCAATTATCAAAATGTGTTTAAGTGTTGGAACTCTCTTATTAATGTCTTTTGGAATTCTTTCAGCTAGTTCTTTGTTTGTTATAAGAATATCTGCATCTCCTCTTTCAAGTCTCATTTCAAGACCATCTGTTTGAAATGCTTCAAACAGTGGAACTACAATATTTCCGGATTTGATTGTGCCTAAAAATGAAATATAGTGTTCTGGAACTTTTGGCAGAAAAATAAAAACTTTTGATTTTTCTTTTAAATTAAAATCTTTTAAGAGATTTGCAAATTTATTTATTTCAATTTCAAGTTGCTTATATGTGAATTTTATTTTTTTTGAATCTTCAAATATAAATGCAATTTTGTCTGGATTTTTAGCTACATGTCTATCAATACAGCTTTCAATTACATTCATTTTTTGTTCACTTCCTACGGAACGAATAACAATGTCTTTCTCTTTTTCTTTCCAAAAATTGTCTGTCATTTCTTCACCTCATTTATTCGATTATCTGAAGATTTATGACTTTAAAAAGCTTATAGAAATAAATCACAATAATAGTTATAAAACAAGCCTATTAGATTATTTTATGGCAGATCCTGGAAAGTTAAGTGCAAGCAAGATAACAACTTATAAAGGATGTAGTTTTGCTTATTTTTTAAGTTATATTCAACATGAAAAAGTACCTTCAAATGTAAAACTTGTTTTTGGAAAATCAATTCATTATATGCTTGATAAATTCTATGATGTTAATTTCAAAAGTCCGGAAAGTTTTGCAGGATATTGGAGACATTATTGGTTTTCAACAGTTGGTGGAAGTTTTTTAAGAGGAAAAGAAAGAGAAAGATTAACGGTTAGTGAATATGAATTTGGTTCAAAAAAAAGAGAAGCTCCAGGTATTTTAAAAATTGGTAGTCATGTTAATCTCGGTCCTGAACCTGTAGGGGTATTTTTTGGTTATATGAAGCTTGGAGATAATATATTAAAACGATTTTATGAAAGACATAAAAATCAAAAACCTCCTGAGAAAAAAGAAAGTGCATTTGGCAACAAAAAAGATGAACTATTTTCAATTGCAGGACATCCGGTAAGAGGGGTGTTTGATAGAATTGATGAAAAGGAGGGTAAGTGGTATATAACTGATTATAAAACTGACAAATCTTGTCCTGAAAAAGATGCATTTACACTCCACAGACATCCGCAATTTACAATTTATAGTCTTGCATTCAGAGAACTTTTTGGAAAAAAGGAAACAGCAATACTTTATTATCATTTAAGAAGTGGAAACATATTCAAAACACACAGAAGTGAACAAGATTATGAATACATAAAAAGACTTGTTGATGATGTTGCAGAAGGAATAATAAAAGATATTTTTGTTCCGTTTTACGGATTTCACTGCAATATGTGTGACTTAAAACCAGCATGTGAAAAATATTCTATTAACCATCATGGTGGACCTAGAATTGATTGCCTTGAAGGAAAAATAATTGGTGCAGAAAAATTTACAGAATGGGATAATATTGATGTTTTTAGTATTAACTCAGATTCTCCATAATGGATGAATGAGCAAGTAGAAGAGAGATGAATAAGTTTTATATAATGTCAAAACTTAAAAATAGTTATTGAAAAATGAGGCTGAATATTCTAATTGGTGGAAAAGCAGGGCAGGGAATTAATAAAGTATCTGAAATTGTAGCTAAAGTTGCAACAAATTATGGATATTTTACATTTAACTATCGAGATTACCAGTCTTTAATTAGGGGTGGACATAATTTCAATGTATTATGTATTTCAGATAAGTGGATAGCAAGCACTGATTCTGAAATGGATGTAATTGTTGCACTTGACAATAAGACAATTGAACTTCATAAAAAAGAATTGAAAAAAGATGGAATTGTAATTGAGAGTGAGGGATTTGAAAATTATGAAAGAAATTTAAATGTTGCACTTGCAGGAGCTTTAATAAAAATACTGGGAATTGACAAGAAAATTTTATTAGATAAGGTAAAAAAAGAATTTAACAGCATTGAAAGTTTGAAAGCAGCTGAAAAAGGATATGAAAGTCAAAATGAAAAATTTGGATTGAAAAAGCTTAATAATAAATCAGTTACAATGACTGGAAATTCTGGAATTGTTAAGGGAGCTGTTGAATCTGGAATTGAATTATATTTTTCTTATCCAATGACTCCAGCTACCGGAGTAATGCATGAACTTGCTTCAATTGAAAAAGAAAAATGTGATTTTATTGTTGTACAACCGGAAAATGAAATTGCTGTTATTAATATGGGTCTTGGAGCAAGTTATACTGGAAAAAAAGTTATGATTGGAACTTCTGGAGGAGGATATGATTTAATGACAGAAGCATTAAGTTTGTCTGGACAGGCAGAAATACCCATTGTTATTTATCTTGCATCGAGGCCAGGACCAAGCACTGGTGTTCCAACTTACAGTTCTCAAGATGATTTGAATGTTGCATTACGAGCAGGCCATGGTGAATTTGCAAGATTAGTTGTTGCACCTGGAGACCCTGTTGAATGTATTGAAAATACAAATGAATCATTTTATCTTTCTGAGAAATTAAAAATACCTACAATAGTTTTAAGTGATAAACATCTTGCTGAAGGAGAGTATTCAATTAATAAAAAATCAAATAATACTCTGAAAGTTGAGGTAAAAAGAACCCTTCCTGGAGCGGGTAAAATTGTAAAAGCTTCTTCATATGAACATGACAAGTTTGGATTTTCTGTTGAAGAACCTGAACTTGTTAAAAAAGGTGTTGAAGCAAGACTGAAAGTTTATGAGGATCTCAAGAAAGAATGCAAAAAATTTGACATGATAAAAGTTCATGGAAAAAAAGATTCAAAAAATTTAATTGTTAGCTGGGGTTCAACAAAAGGGGCTATATTAGATGCAATTTCTGATTTAGACTGCAAGTTTTTGCAAGTTTTGTATATGAAACCAATGTCAGATAAAATAAAAGAAGAAATACAAAAAGCAAAAAAAGTAATTCTTATTGAAAATAGCTCAGCTGGACAGCTTGGAAGACTTATTAGAGAAAAAACTGGAATAAAAATTGAAAAAAGAATTTTGAAATATGATGGAAGACCATTTTTTGCTGACGAATTGAAAAAAGAAATTGTTAAGGAGTTGAAATGAAAATTGAATTTATTAATATTAATAATAATTGTGAAATATTCATATCAGTGGATAATAACCAGTACAATTCTTTTATGAAACTATTTAATTTGATGCCTCATCAAGATAACATCTTGATTTTAAGAGAAAGTTGTATTAAAAAAGATTCAAATGAATGTAAATTGAGTTTAATAATTGATAATTTATTAAATATTGAGAGGTTAAAACATGAGAATATTTAATAGAGTAAGAAGGTCCGTCAAACCTACTAACCGAGTCAAGCTCGGGATTCGTCAGGACCTGTTCCTCAATGTAAATAGTATATATTCAAACAATTTAAATGTTTCGGTGAATGGAAAATGACCTTTACAAAAGAACAGCTAAAAACAAATGTTGAAATAACTTGGTGCCCGGGATGCCCCAACTTTCTTATACTTGAAAGTGTGAAGAGAACAATTGCAAAGCTGATAAGTGAAAGTGAAGGGAAGATTAAGAAAGAAGATTTTGCAATTGTAACTGGAATTGGTTGTCATGCTAAAATATTTGATTATCTTGATTTATCTGGAATATATGGTTTGCATGGAAGGGTTCTTCCACTTGCAACTGGAATAAAATTAGGTAATAGAAAATTAAATGTTCTTGGTTTTTCTGGAGACGGAGATGCTTATGCAGAGGGTATGGAACACTTCATTCACTCTTGCAGGTATAATAGTGATATGACTTATATTGTTCATGATAATCGAGCATTTTCACTTACAACTGGGCAGGCAACACCAACTTCCCAGCAAGGATATAAAACAAAGGCAGAACCATTTGGAGAGATGCACGAGCCAATTAATCCAGTAAAGTTAGCTTTGGTTTCTGGAGCTACATTTGTTGCAAGATGTAATGCAAAAGACATTGAACACACAGCTGAAATTATTGAAAAGGCAATAAAACATAAAGGATTTGCATTTATTGAAATAATACAGAACTGCTTGATATTTAATGTTGAAGATAATATTGATAAAGTAATGTATAAACTTCCAGATAATAAAAATGATATGGAAAAAGCAATGAAACTTGCAAGCGAGTGGAATTATAATTCTCATACTTCAAATGATAAAGTTCCTATTGGAATTTTTTATCAGGTCAATAAACCAACCTTTGAAGAAAAATGGGAAAAAGCTTGCAGTTAATTTTATGTTTCAATTAAAAAAACACTTAAAACTCCTAGCCCAATACCTATTCTATTAATTAAAGACAAATCTTCTTTAAAATAAATAACTCCTACTAAGACAACTATTATCAGATTTAATATTGTAAAAATAGATATTGCTTTTGAAAGATATTCATATTTTAGCGAAATTGCCCAAAATGCAGTTCCAACAAAATAAATTAATAACCCTGCAATTAATAAAATAATTCTATTGTTTATTGACCATTTTTTAAAAAATATGTCACCAATTACTTCTAATAAAACAGCAATACCAATAAGCAAAAAGAAGATTATCTTTATACTTGATTCTGTTACCATAAATTTTTTTATCTAATTTGATTTATAATTATATGTGGACTCAAACAAAAATGTTTAAAAAAGATGTTTTTCTAAATAAGTTATGTTTAAAGTAAGAGTTGATGAATCAAAATGCATTGGATGTGGTGCATGTGAAGCTATTTGCGACAAAGTTTTTGTGCTGAAAGATGGTAAGGCAAAAGTAAAAAAAAGCAATTCTGAAGAAAAATGTGTTAAAGAAGCTAAAGATTCATGCCCAGTTAATGCAATAAGTGTTGAAAAAGCTTAGACTTGATTAAACATATCAATAAGAATTATATTGAAAAAACTTGATTTTACAAAATTCTAAATATTGTATTTTTTATTAATTAATTTTAAAAACTTAGTAATTTGTTTGAAAATATGAAATTGGCTCGGAGGTGCTAAAAATTAATTCTTAATTTTGGCAACTTTATTTTTTACAAAATAAAGTGAATACTTCCCTCCGAAAGTGTTTAAATGGGCTCGGAGGGAATCGAACCCTCATCGTTCGGTCTGGAGCCGAAAATTCTAACCTTTGAACTACGCGCCCTTAATGTAAATTAAATTAAGTAGGTATTTATAAATATGTCCTTCAAGAATAAGTTAATTGGCCTTATTTTAAACTAAACTTTCTAGTTCTTTAATTTCATCAAAAGAAATTGATGAACCTTTAAACTTTGCGCCATAAAGCATTGCATCCAAAATTTCCTTGTCTTTAATCAAACCTTTTTTGTAAGCTACAAATATCAGTTCAGAAGACCTAATAACTTTAACATCTTTAAAAAAAGGAGAATTAATTTTATTCATAATAACTTTTGTATCAAATTTCTCCTCAAAAAGTTTTTGTAGATTAGAAGGATTTTCACAAAGCATTCTCATTGTTCTTTCATCAATTGCAATAACACTATCAATTCCTTTTTTCTTAAGTAAATAGTTTAATGCAAGAACTGATGCTTCTCCTTCATCAATTATATGAATACTTCTATGATCAGTTCTAAAAATGGAATTTGATTCTCTTAAAACTTCAAGAGTTTCTGTTTCAATGTCTTTTATTGATATACCTAATGATTCTGGGAATTCAAGAATATTAGCATCTACTAACTCTTTAATTTTTAATGCCCCTAATTTATATTTCTTAATTGTTAATGGTCTTTTAACACACTCTTCCTCAACATTTCTAGTAATTATGAACTTACCATTAAAACTTTTCTTAAGATCTCTTAAGATATCAAGAATACAGTTCATTGAAAAAGTAATCATTATTCCTGCATCAAATACTATTGCTTTGTTTAACATCTCTTTTTTTGGCATTTTATGAAAAAATCTCAATTGCAGTTTTAATTCTTTTTTTAATATCCATTGTTTTTGTCAGATTTTGATCATGAATACTTGACTGACCTGTATATTCAACAATTTCCCATATTGAAATTCCAAGCAAATTTGCTGTTTTTTCTATCGATATACCATGTTCATAAACTTTTGATGCTTTATTTATTTGAGCTTTTTTAAACATATCTTGCAAACTTTCTTTTAAGTGTTTTGAAAGAGTATTTGTTTTTTGTATAAGTGTCTTCAAATTTGAACTAAATGAATCTATGTCTTTTTTTGTTATAAAAAAAATAGAATCATCAATTATTTTTAGATAATAATCTAATATTTCTTGAAAATCTGTATTATTAAAATTCCTTTTTCTTTCAATTAGCTTTCCTAAAGAATATATGAGTACTGCAATCATTATGTTATCATTATCTTCATAAATTGATGCTGCATGAATTGTTTGATTGCTTAAACTTTTAAGAACAAACACATTTTCTGATTTAGCTGCTTTTTTTGCCTCTTTAAGAATAGATAAAATATGTTCTTTTTCTTGCATAAAACAAAAAGCAAACAGAACTATTTAAATATTCGGATTTATTTATGAGATAATGGAGATAATTATTGATACAAATTTTATACTAACTTGTGTAAAACAGAAAATTGATCTTTTTTCAGATTTTGATGAAATATTTGGAGTTTATACTCTGATAATACCTGAACAAGTTATTGATGAGTTAAAATTATTAAAAACAAAAAAGAATTTAACTGTTAAAGAAAAAAACTCTGTTGAACTTGCAATTGATTTATTAAATTTAAAAAAGGTAAAAATAGTTAATATGAAAACAAAAAATGTCGATGCTGGAATAATAAAATACCTCAATAATCAAAACAATAAATGTGTTCTTGCTACACTTGACAAAGATTTGATTAAAAAGATAACAAATAAAAAGATACTATTCTTGACAATAAAAGACAAAAGAAGAGTTGTTTTAGTTTAATGGGAAAAAAGATTAGTTTAAAAGATAAATTTAATGAATGGAAGAAGGAACTGTGGAGTCACAAGTATCTTGTTTTATTCTCATTAATCTTTTTTGTTATTGCTTTAAGTTTTTTCTATCTTGCTGGAAGTTATACTAATAAAATAGAAAATCCTTACATAACTGATATAATATTAGATAACATTGGCCCAATTCAAAAAATTGGAAATATAAACTTAACTTATGTATATGTATACGGATATTTATTTATTATTTTATTACTATTTTTATATCCTTTACTTTACAAGGTTAAAGAATTGCATATTGTAATTGGTCAATTTAGTTTATTAATTATGGTAAGAAACTTTTTTATAACACTTACTCGTATGAAAACACCCTTAGATGCAATACCTTTTGATTATTTTCCAGGTATTTTAGGTAATATGAGCTTTCAAAATGATTTATTCTTCTCAGGCCATACTGCAATTCCGTTCATGGGTTTTTTAATATTTAAAGGTCATAAGATTAGGTGGTTTTTTCTAGCTGCTTCAATTATATGTGGAGCTACTGTTTTAATAGGACATATGCATTATAGTATTGATGTTTTTAGTGCATTTTTCATAACTTATGGAGTTTATAAGGTTGGAGAATGGTTCCTAAAGAGGATTAAAGACTAACAGATGTATCAGTAAGTTTTATAAAGCTACTTTTATCATTTATTATTATTAAACACCTAATATATTAATTAAAAATGTTTTACTTGATAGATGTCGAAGATTTTATAAGAGTAGAACCAAAATTATTTGGACTACCTACTAAAGAGGCTGTTGAACAGCAGCTTAATGAGACATATACAAGACATTTCGATAAAGAACTTGGAATGGTTTTAGCAGTTGCTGAAGTTAATGAAATTGATAATGGTATAATTATTCCCGGTGATGGAGCAGCTTACTATAAATCAAATTTTAAGCTTGTTGTTTGGAAACCTGAAATGCAAGAACTAGTATATGGAACAATCTCAGAAATAACAAACTTCGGAGCTTTTATGGATTTAGGAGCAATGCAAGGAATGATACATATAAGTCAAACAATGGAAGATTATGTTAGTTTTAATAAAACAAATACTCTTGTTGGAAAATCAGGTAAGAAAACACTTAAAAAAGGAGATACATGTATTGCAAGAATTGTTGCAATAAGTTACAAGTTGGGTGAGCCAAAGATAGGACTTACAATGAGACAACCTGGTCTTGGAAAAATAGAATGGATTGAGGATGAAAAAAAACAACAAAAAAAGGCAATAAAGGATTTAGAAAAAGCTGAAAAACCTAAATCAAAAAAGAAAAAGTAAAAAATGGAAGAAACTAAAAAAATAAAAATTGAGAAATATCCTGCTGAAAAAATAAAAGGAAGAGTAATAATTCTTAATGTTGAACAATCTGAATTTGCAAAAAACCTTTGTTTAAATAAACAAGGAGATTATGCTCAAAAAAACAAATAATTAAATACTCCTAATTTTTTGATTTAAAATGCAAATAATACAAGAAAAAAATAACTCATTATTGAATAGAAAAGAAATTCAAGCTTCTATAGAATCAGTTGCAACACCTTCAAAGAAAGAAATTATAAAATTAATTGGAAATCACTTTAAAAAAGATGAAAATTGTGTAGTCATTGAGACAATTAAGGCTGGTTTTGGAACAAAAAATGCAGTAATAAATGTTAAAGTTTATGATAATGTTGAATCAAAAATAAAGTTTGAAACATTATCAAAAAAACAAAAGGCTAAAATAGCTGAAGAAGAGGCAAAAAAAGTAAATGCTCAGGGAGGAAGTGAATAATGGGAAAAGGTGGAGGAAAAAAAATAGAAAAATCTGGTAAAAAACCACATAAAAATAAACCTACCAGTAAAAAATATACTAAGTATAAAATTGAAGGAGATAAAATAAAAAGAGCTCAAACATGTCCTAGATGTGGACCTGGAATATTTTTAATGGATACGAATAATAGACAATATTGTGGTAAATGCGGTTATACTGAATTCAAGTTAAAATAATCTTGAAATATTTATGTTTCTTAATTATAATAATGTTTTTAAATTAGATAGTTAATTAAAATTAATGGAAGATTTAGAAAAAAAATTAGATGATTCTAAAAAAGCGAGTATTTCCCGTGGTGGAGCACCTTCAATAAAAATTGGTCAAACAACTTATAATCAAAAAAGAGCTTCAATCAGAAAAAAAGTTATAAAACAAATTGGTGGGCCTTTAATTCATGGGGAAAATCTTTCACTTGATGGACAAATAAAAGAATATGCAGGATCATACGAAATAGATGAAAAAAGAGGAACATTCCAAATTAATGTTTATGGAGATTCTTCAATTCTTGGAAAAATAAGAGAATTACCTAATTCAATTCAAGCTTTAGGAAAAGAGTATAAGTTAGTTTATAGAAATGTAAGTAAGGTAAAGACAATTATTGGATTTACAAATTCTAACTTACATCATAAAAATGATTGGTTATATTAATCACTTATCTCTTTTTCTGTTCTTCATATAGGTTTACTACAATATCTGCACCTTTTTCAGTTAACCAATAAGCTTTAGTCATTCTATTAATATCAGTTGTTATATACCCTCTTCTTTCTAATTCATCCAAAAAAACTCTTTTACCAATTGGTATTTCACTTAATTCAACACTACAGACTGCAGACTAAGTCCTGGCATTATTCCTTCACTAGTTAGTTCTAAGTAAGAATCAATTGTCTTCTGAAAAATTTCTAAATGTTCGGGTTGAAGTTTCATCTTATTTTAATTGCAGTCAGCAGGACAGTTAAAAGAAGTTTCTGCTGTTTTTGAAATGGTTGTTATTATGTTATCACAAATTCCATTACCACAATTATCTAAAACAGGATTCTTTGCACAAAGGCCTATATCTCCTAAATCTCTCCCGAGCAAAGTCTTCCATCCAGAAATAGAGTTTTGTTTTATATTAATTTCTTTGAAGTTTTTTATACAGGTATAGTTTGAAGGACAAGTATAATTATCAACTCCGTCACACTGACAATAATAATCCTTTCCACAACCTATTCCAAAATAAGGACCCTTACATAATTGTTGATAAAATCCTCCTGCCTCAACACATTCATTTTCTGAAACTCTCATATCTTTAAAATTACAGAAATCAGATTTCTTGCAATTAACTTTTGAATTAAAATTACAAGTACAAATATCACATCCATCTAAAAACATTTCACCTGCTTTGTATCTTCCATCTTCACAAGTAATATTTTTATTTATATATGGGCAACTAATCCCGCAATTCTTAAATCTTTCCTTAACTAACTTATTACAATCAATACGATTTGAAGTACATTCAGATTTACATTGGGTCAACCTACAAAAATTTCTTTTATCAAGTTTATATTGTTTGGTACAATCAAATAAACAAGATTTTGTTTCTTCATTATTCAAATAACAAGAATTTTGACATAATTCTAATTTTTCCATTTGACTATCTAAACATGAAGAGTATTCATCACTACAAGACATAACACAAGAAACATGTTCACTTGCACAAATCTTTTTTTCATCTGCTTGATTTTTTGCACAATCTTTTTTGCATTGGGAAATACTAGCCTTTTCTTCAGAAGTATAAAAAGCTGTAACTAAGAATGAAAAAATTATAACAGAAATTAAAAATAATACAATTCTTTTTTTAATCATTGCTTTTAATTATCCTTAGGGTATTTAAAGATTAATAGATTTTAAAGTATATATTAAATATAAAAGCGAAACCTTAATTTTATTGTTCTTGAAAAACCTCTCGAGTATAATAATCAATTAATTTTTTGCCTGCATTAGTAAAATTTGCTGGTTGATTTCTAGATTCAGAAAATTGTGTAAAACTCTTTACACAATTTCTCCATAATGCTCTTGAAAAAACAATTCCTTTCATGATAAGTTCGGTATTTGTTAAATCTTCTTTAGACCAATTTCTTTTTTCAATTAATTCTTTTCTTATGTCTAATTCTTTTTCTGTAAAATATAAACGAGAGTCTATCGGAATTTCACTTCCATCCCATTTTTCATGAGCTTTCAAATCATTGTCTCTCCCATCATAAAAACGGTTATAATAATCTGGAGAAAAATAGACTAAATCTTCATCTAAAAAAGAGTAAATTTTGAATCTTACTGATTGTATGCATAATGGAATATAAAGTCCTTGTTTTCTCATATTTGCTAACACTCCGTAGTCTTTATCAAAGTTTTGTAATTTTTTAAACCCTAAAAATCCTCTGTTTCCGTTAAATGATAAACCATTCTCTTTAACAAAATCATCTAAATTTCCTTTATTTTTAATTAATTCTCTCATTGCAGAATTCATTAAACACATATGTGCAACAGAATCTATCCCATATTTTACAAGCTCATGTCCAAAAGCATGATACCTATTTGTACTTATATCATCCATACTTAATTCTTTCAATGCATCAATCTGTTTTCTTGATTCTTCATCAATTGTTTGATAAATAACTTTCATTTTATTATTTAGAAATATTAATTTTTAAACTTTTCTATTTGTTATAACTTTCAAGTAATAATAAGAACAAGCTAAGATCATTGAATATAAAAGTGGTAGCAGAATCCATAAAATTCAGATAATGCTTTACTCCACTAAAAACCTCTTTAGATTTTTTTATTTTTGAATATTAATTTTGATTATTAATGATGAAGGTCAACTTTAGTCACAATACGCTCTACATTTGGATATTGCTCAAACATCTCTCTATGAGATTCAAGAATATTATCCCAATAAGATAACCTATATGGAAAATCATAAAATAAACTTCTAGTAAATTTTGATTGTATAGTAGTTTTCATCAACTTATCTGTTTCATAACACTCTATTGGTTCTTTTGGATCTCTTCTAACTGAAATGGCCCTTAATCGTTTAATTCTTCTTTGCATTTTTATTTTTGGTTTGTTCTATGTTATTTTATTTTTGAATTAATGTGAGTATTAAACCCCGAGAAGAGGGAATCCAACATTCAAAAAGTTTGTTGAATTGCCTCTAATGGGGAAAAAGAGGTGATAATAAAAGGTAGTAAGACTAGTATTTAAATCTTTCGATTTTGTTACTCTTACAGAATGACTAATACATTTACTCACTTTAAAATTAATATAAAGTTAAAATAAATTACATTATAATATTATAATGAACCTTTATAAACTATTATATTCTCTAATCATAATACATAAAATGACTGAAAAAATAGGGCAGGAACAATTTAATAGTTTCGTTTTTGGAGAGAAATTATCTTGGCAAGAGATAATTTATGATCTTATAAACAGTGAACAACTTGACCCTTGGGATATAAATCTTGTATCCCTTTCACAAAAATATTTAGAAAAAATACGTGAACTTGAAGAGGCAAATTTTGTACTTAGTAGTAAAGTACTTCTTGTATGTTCACTTCTTCTTAGAATAAAATCTGAACTTCTAATAAATCATTACATAAAAAGCCTTGATGATGTTTTATTCAACAAAAGGGAGGAAAGTGCTAAAGAAATACTTAAACAAATAGAGGAAGAATATGAAGAGATACCCTTAATTGTTCCAAAAACACCTCTTCCTAGATTTAAAAAAGTAAGCCTAGATGAACTTATGAAAGCATTAAGCAAGGCTATAAATACAGAAACAAGAAGGGAAGTAAGAAAAAGTGTTGAAAGGGAACTTGAAGAAAGAACAAAACTATTTATTCCAAAAAAAAGTATAAGTCTTGCACAAAGAATTAAAGAAGTTCATGAAAAAGTTGTAAGTATCTTCAAAAATCAAGAAAAAATAAGCTTTACTGATTTTGCTGGAGAGAAAAAAGAAGACAGAGTTGATAAGTTCATACCCTTACTTCATTTAGATACTCAAAATAAACTTTGGTTGGAACAAGAGAGATATCTTGAAGAAATATGGATTCTAAAACAAAGATTGAAAAAAATTGAAGATGAAATGGACAATGAAATAATAACTGACAATATTGAAAGAAATTTTGAAGACATTCTTGAAGAGAAAAAACTAGAGGAAGAGGGTTGGGAAAAACCAGATTTAGAAAATAAATTTGAAAGTGAAGAAATTGATGTTGATGAATTTGTTGAAGAAAGTGAATTAAATAAGGAAATTGATTAAACTATATTATTATATTAAAAAATATTTAGAATATAATAAAAATGCTATTTCTTGAAATAACCAAGTAAGATAATGCAAAGTTTTATAAGTAACTTACAGTTAAAAATTATATGAAAAGTTTAACAAAATCCGGAGCAAAAGGTGCTTTAAGCACTGGTTGTCTTCATCATTTCAAAAAGTAATTTTTGTAGTTTGAACTTTGATGTTTTTAATTCTAAATGCTTTTCATCTTTTTTAGGCAATACTTATAAATATTCTATTCTTAATTTAAATAAGAAATATGGCGGTTGTAGTTTAACGGTAGAATGCACGGTTGTGGGGAGTGAGTTTGCGAGAGCAAACTTATATCTCAATTTCGAGAAAACTCGCGAATTCCGTGTGGCAAGGGTTCGACTCCCTTCTTCCGCTTTAAATATTGAAAATAAAGAAGAAGGGAGGAACTCAGTTGTATTTGAAGAATATAACTTCCCAAGATTTTGTAGAAAATCTTTAGGACTTTCTTCCGCTTTAAATATTGAAAATAAAGAGAGGAAAAATAGAAGAGGTGAAAAATGACTGCTGAAATTGTAAAAGGATTTAAAGATATTTCTGGAGAAGAAGCAATAAAAAGAGAAAAAATAAAAAAAATATTAGTTGATACTTTTGAGTTATATAGTTTTGAACCAGCTGAAACACCAGTAATTGAATATGAGGAATTTGTAAAAGGAAATAATTCAAATGACCAAGCTGTTTCAGATATATTTAAATTAAAAGACAGAGGAGAAAGAAAATTGGCTTTGAGATATGAGTTTACATTTCAGCTAAAAAGACTTGCACAAAACAAAAAATTGCCATACAAAAGATATCAAATTGGTCCTGTTTTTAGAGACGAACCAACTGGAACAAATAGATTCAGACAGTTCATTAGTTGTGATGCAGATATAATTGGAAGTACAATAAAAGATGAAGCAGAAATATTTTCTATGATACAAGAGATTACAAAAAAATTAGGTGTTAAATCAACCTTTTATGTTAATAACAGAAAACTTTTGAATGAAATATTTAACTCATTAAAGATAAAAGTTTCAGATAAAGAGCAGGTTTTAAGGGAAATTGATAAACTTGATAAACTTCCAGAATCAGAAATAAGACAAAATCTAAAGAAATTTAATGCTGAAGAGGTTTTGGATATCTTAAAAAACAAAAACGAATTCTTCAAAAGATTTGAGTCATATAAAGAAATAGAAGAATTGAAGGAATATTGTAAACTTTATAATATTGAACTGGAATTTTGTCCATTTTTAGCAAGAGGGCTATCTTACTATACTGGAACAATCTTTGAGATTAAAACAAAAGAAATAAAAGAAACAATATTTGGTGGTGGTGCTTATAATTTTAATAATATAAACTCTTTTGGTTTTGGTGTTAGCTTAGAGAGATTATTGTCAGTTTCAAAACTGATTATTTTAAATAAACAAGTATTAATTATTTCTCTAGATCAAGATAAAAAATCAATAGAGATTGCAGAATTTTTAAGAAAGAATAATATATCTTCAAGTATATTCTATGGTAAACCCAGTAAAGCTCTTGAATATGCAAACTCAAAATCTATTTCAAAAGTTATTTTTATAGGAGAAAATGAGATTAAATCAAAAAAATACAAGTTAAAAGAGATGGTTTCTGGAAAAGAGTTTATTCTATCTGAAAAAGAAATTGTTAAAAAATTGTTATTATAACATTTTTTCTGAATATATTGTGCAGGAATATCATTTCATTAATATTAATTAGTTCATTATTTGTTTTTTTAATTAATTCATTCTTTTCATCTTAGATTTTTTAATAAATAAAGCTGTTTTTTCATCTCAATAATGCTTAAAAATAGAGTAAATATATGAAATTAATGAAAAATAAACTACTTTTGTTTTTAGGAATAATACTTAGTTTAGCTTTTTTAACTAATCTTTGTTATGCTAGCGAAATAAGACTTATATGTATTGAAAAAGGAGAAACAGTTAAATTCTCTGAGTGTAATCCTGCAATACAAGATCGAACTTGTACAAGTGATTTGGGTTGTAAATATTGTGTTAGTATACTTAATAATGGAGCATTTTGTCCGAAAAGTGTTAATGAATGTAATGCTGCTCAATTATCTTGTTCATATGACAGCTCAAATATAATTGCTGATGATTCTGGGGATGAAACAGAAGGTACTTTGGATGATTCTGGGGATGAAACAGAAGGTACTTTGGATGATTCTGAAGATGAAACAGAAGATACTTTGGATGATTCTGAAGAGGGAACAAGTGAAATGCTTATTGATTTGACAGATGAAACTGAAGGATCAGACGATTCAATAAAACAAGATTCGTCTACACTTCTTGGAGCAAGTATTGGTACAAAAATAAGTGTTGGAACTACAAAAAAAGATAAAAATAATGATGTAATTGATGAAGATGAAATTAAAAACAAAAAAACAGGTGATTCTTTAATAAAAAAAATTGCAAAAAATAAGATATTTTACTGGTTTATGATTATTATGACTGTTGCAGAATTAATTACATTGTTTATTTTAATAAATATTAAGAAAAAAAATGAAATGAAAAAACTTACAGAACAAGAAATAAAAGAAATTTCATTTTATTAAATATCTATTAATAAAGTTTTTATATCTAATTTTCAATAATAAACTATGAAATTTAAGTTATGGTTAATAATTATTGTTACTCTTATAATTATCATTATTATTGGAGCAGTTAATTTGTTTATCAAAAATAATGAATATCCTTCAGATTATAATTCTTTTACAAAATGCCTAAATGAAAGTGGTGCAAAGTTATATGGTGCTTTTTGGTGTTCTCACTGTAAATCTCAAAAAGAAATGTTTGGTGAAAGTAAAAAATATCTTCCTTATGTTGAATGTGATGCTGGAAGTTATGAACAAATTAATGAATGCAATGAAGCTTTAATTGAATTTTATCCAACCTGGACATTTAAAAATGGAACAAAAAAAGTTGGTGTTTTAACTTTTAAAACATTAAGTGATTTAAGTGGATGTAAGTTACAAAAATAGAATCTAAAAATTTTCTAACCAATACAACAAATACATAAATTGATTTTTATTATAATATTTACCTTAAAATCAAAAGAGTTATATAGTTAACAATTGTTTATTCTTTATGAAGAAAATAATGCCTCAAGAATTGGATGTATGGTATTTAATACCTGCAATAAGAAGGGAATTAGCAATAATATTTACCAAAGAGAAAAAATTAAGTCAAAAAGAAACCGCAATTATTCTTGGACTAACTGAATCTGCAATATCTCAATATCTAAAATCAAAAAGGGCTGAAGAACTAAAGTTTTCTTTAAAAAATAAAGAAGAAATAAGAAAAACTGCCGAAAAAATTATCTCTGATAAAAAAAATTCTATAAGATATTTGTATGAACTTTCTATTAAGCTAAGAAGTTCAAAATGTTTGTGTAATCTACATAGAGAACATGATAAAGATGTGTCAATTTATTGTAATATTTGTGGTTGTAAATAATTATCTTCAATATTGGTAAAATTTAAATAGGGTTGATATAATAGTAAAGCATATTTTGATTAAAAATGAAACTCATATATCATGGAAATATTGGGGAAAATGAAAATAAAACATTCCATATTGGAATTGTAACAAATAATAATCATGAAGAAATAGCAAACATTTTCACAGATTATAGTGAAACTGGTTTAAAATTTGATAATTTGGGAAAACATTATGTTAATGGTCAAACAATAAATATCTATAGACTAAAACCTTGGGAAAATGGAACAGTCATGATGACACAACTTGTTTATGTAGATATTAACAGTCTAAAAGAAATAGCAAAAACATATCATTTTAATTTTGTTGGATTTAGAGATGGTTCTGTCAAAAATGAAGTAGATTTAGCTGAAAAATTAAAAAAAATTATTATTGAAAAAAATAATCTGAAAAGTTGTTTTTAATCTTGTATTATTAATATGAATAATCTTCTGCTTTTATTATCTTTTTATTTGATTTATTAACAAGCTCAAAAAATTTTTTAAAATTTATATACTGTTTTTTAAAGTCTTTTCTTTTAATCAAAGAAACCCTTGAAGGTATATTTTCATCAACAAGCTCATATTCAGGAAGATAGGATAGTAGTTTTTTTGTAAAATCTTTTATTTCATCCATTCTTGGCATATCTTGAACATTAAATTGTTTTTGACTTTCACCAACCCACATGTAGGATTTTATTTCAACAAAGTGAGGTTTTCCAATATTAATTAGTTTTGAATAACCTTCGACATCTTCCATGTTATTATTTTTTATTAAAGTTAGTCTTATAGAAGTTCTATATTTTCTTGAGCTTAAAATTTTTAAAGATTTTAAAGTTCTTTCCCAAAAATCTTGGAATAATGGTCGATCAATTTCTTTCATCACTTTTTTGTTTGGAGCATCAATACTAAGATATAATTGAGTTATATTTTTTATTTTTTTAATCATATCTGGAAATTGAGCATTTGTTACAAGAAATGTAGAAATTTCTTTTTTATGGAACTCAGTTAATAATTGATTTATTTTTGGATAGGTTATTGCTTCCCCAGTTAATGAAAGAGCAACATGTTTTGGATTTTCTATATTAATAAATCTATCTCGTGGAATACTTTTCTGCCCTTTAAAACCTTGAAGAAGCTTAATATGCTCTTTGATTGAATTTTCTACAATAAATTTAGGATTGTCAGTTTCTCCGTACCATTTTTTTGAAACTGGTGCTTTAAGACCCCTCCAACAAAATTTACACCTATTTGCACAATAAAAAGAAGTTGTCATTTGAATACAACGAGAGCTATCTATTCCGTAAAATTGAGATTTATAACAATTACCTGTATTGTTAATTGAATGTTTTGTCCAACTACAAGTTTTAACAGCAGAATGACTTCCTATAATCCTATACTGTTGTTTTTCAAGAATCTTTCTTTCATAATCACTTATTTGATTTTTTGTTTTAGATAACATAACTGACTAAATAATAGATATTTTAAATACTTTAACTAATAAATATAGTTAAAGAAAGAGTTATAAACCATAAAGTTTAATCATTAACATAAGAGGTAAATAAAACAATGGAAGTTTTTGGAGTAATGAATAAAGTATTTATTATTGATGGTAATGTTAATCTAAGAAGTGCTGCAAAGATAATGTCTAACAAAAATATAGGTAGTCTACTAATTGTTAAAGAAGATAAAATAAAAGGAATATTAACTGAAAGAGATATATTAAAAAATATCTCAAAATTAGATTCAAAGATATCAAATGTAATGAGTAAAGGAGTTATAACTATTGAATCAAATGCTACTATTGAAGAAGCTGCAGAAAAAATGGCAGAGAATAAAATAAAAAGATTACCTGTTCTTAAAAATGGAAAATTAGCTGGAATAATAAGTATGACTGATGTTATTGCCCATGTTAGAGAGATAGATGATGAACATTATCTAATTAACTAAAATAAAATCTATCGCATAAAAATACAGTATTACTTTATAAAAATTTAATTTTTATGATTAAAATGCTAAATATTTAACAATAAATAAGATTAGTTTTAAATATTAAATAAACTTTAATTATTAATGAAAATAGTGTTCAAAATTATTACATCAGTAATTATCTTATTATTAGCAATTCCTATAGGATATATATTAAAACATTATACTAAAGAAGAAATAAAATCTGGAAGAAAATATTTCTTTTATTTGTTTATTACAAGTATTGTTATTTCAAGTATATTTTTATTTATTCCTATTAATTTTGTTTTAAAAAGTACAATTATATTTGGTCTACTCTTTATTGCAATTGTTAGTTTTATAAGCTGGAAAAAATAGTTATTTTTAAAAATGATAAGTCAAGAAGAGGCAATAAAGCAGCTTGCTGAAATAAAAAAGTTGGGTGGAAATATGAGGCTTGCTGCTGACGGATGGGATGAAGAATGGAAAACATTAATAGCTACATTAATGTCAGCAAGAACAACTGACAAAAAAACAATACCTATTGCTGAAGAACTTTTTAAGAAATTTAACAATTTAAATAAATTAAGTAAAGCAAATGTTAAGGATATTGAAAATATAATCAGATCAGTTAATTTTTATAAAACAAAATCAAAAAATATCTTAAACTTATCAAAGATACTTGTTAAAGAATATGATAAAAAAGTTCCACATGACTTTAATAAATTGATTGAACTTCCAGGTGTTGGAAGAAAAACTGCAAATGTTTTTCTAGCAGTTTATGGACATGATAAGATTGGTGTGGATACGCACGTGGAGTATATCTCTCGAAAAATAGGATGGACAAAGGGAAAAAATCAAGAACAAATTGAAACAGACCTTCAGAAATTATTTCCTCAAAAAAAATGGAGAGATATTAACTGGATTTTGGTAAGTTTTGGGCAGACATATAAATCAAGAAAACAACAGGATGAAATAATTGATAAGTTAAAAAAAATTTAATTTATCTCTTTTTCTTTTTTAGTTCAGTTCTTTTATGAATTATTCTTTTTCTAAAGAATAAAAGATAAACTATTGGAAGAATTCCGACAGTATTAAATATAAAAATACAAATAAACCAAGCAAGCTGATTATTTCTACCAGCTTTCCACATTGCAATTCCTTTCCAGATAGATTCCCAGATAGTTAGAAATATTATTAAAATGAGTAATCCTGAAAGCAACATATACAATTAAGTTTATCACAGTTTAAATAGTTTTGTTTTTATAAGATAAGATGTGGCTAAAAAGTGAAATTGAAAGACTGAAACAAACTAGTGTAAAAGAATTAATTGATAAAAGACTTGAAAGTTTTTCTAGTTTTGCTGATAAGCAAAATGAATATTGGTTTTCTGAGTTGTGTTTTTGTATATTAACTGCAAATTCAAGAGCAGATAGTGCAATGAGAATACAAAGCCAGGTAAGTCCTATGGGATTTTTAATGTCTCCAGAAGCAAATATTGCAAGAGCAATTAAAACAAATAAACACAGATTTCATAATAATAAAGCAAAGTATATTTGTGAGGCACGAACTTATAAAAATATTAGAGAAATTGTTAGTGGAATGAATGAAGTTGAAGCACGTGAGTGGCTTGTTGAAAATATCAAGGGTTTAGGATATAAAGAAGCTTCGCATTTTTTAAGAAATACTGGAAGCAAAAATCTTGCAATACTTGACAGACATATACTAAACTTAATGGCTGAAAATGGAATAATTACTCGCCCAAAATCACTAAATAAAAAAAGTTATCTTGAGATTGAAGAAAAGTTTAATTCACTTGCTCAAGAATTAGGAATGAGTAGTGCTGAGCTTGACTTGTATATGTGGTTCATGAAAACAGGTGTTGTTCTGAAGTAATTAGTATATTCTGAATATGTTAAATAGTAGATTTATTTAAAAAGATACTAAATATTCTTTTTTTTATGAATCCAATAGAATTTAATAAAAGATATTACAAAGATGAAAAGCAAAGAAAGGAATTTGAGGAAAAGTATTACAAAGATGGAATTTTTCTAACACCTTTAGCAAATGATGAAAGATTATGTTCTTCTTGTTCAGAGATGTTTTCAGATTATTTTCGTAAAAATATTTGCAGACCTATGGAAGAAACATATGATGAGTTTCACTTGAAACTTAACAATGAAGAAAGAAGTAAAGCAATTAAGCATGCAAAAAGTTTGGTTAGATGTATTTTTTACAAACCAAAATAAAAAATTATGAGGATTAATAATTATTTATTCTTATTCATCTGATCTTCTGTACCATAAACACAATAATAAATATTCTTTAATCTTAGTTCTTTTGTTACAGGACATTGAGCACAGATGCACCCATTTTCTTCTTTTATGCAAGAACTTTTACATATAAAACAAAAAGCATATTCTGGTTTTTTACATTTAATGTATGAAGGACATTTACCACAAATGCACTTATTTAACAGCTCTTTTGAAGGTTTTTTCATTTTATTTTAAAAAAGATGAAAATGCAAAAAATGCATGAACCATAACAAGAATAAAGGTTATTGCTGCAGCAATCTTGTGATATTTTAAATATGGTTTTCTAAAATAATTTATAATAAATGCAATTCCTAAAGTAATCAAAAGAAGTGTTAAAGCTAGAATTCCAGACCACATAACATTTGAAAGACCTAAAAACATTTTTTACCTCTTTAAAATTAATCATGTTTGGTTTATAAGTTTTTAGTTTTCAAAGCATTTATAAATGTCTTATCCTTTATTTAGTATGAAATTAATTAAAGAATTTATGGAATTCTTGAAAGAGTATAAAATTGTTGGATTGGCAATAGCATTCATAATGGGTGTTGCTGCAACAGCGCTTATAAAATCGCTTGTTGACAATATTATAATGCCCATAATAACTCCGTTTATACCTGGTGGAGAATGGAAAGTTGCAACAGTTTCATTAGGACCGGTAGTTTTAAGTTGGGGAGCTTTTTTAGGAGAAGTAATTAATTTTATAATAATCGCACTTGTTGTTTTCTTGATTGCAAAAAAAGTTCTTAAAGAAGAAAAAGTTACAAAGAAGTAAATTCTAAAGTTTTATTAATTCATTTTGTGTAAGATTTTTATGACCTTTTATTTAATTGGACTAGGATTAGATGAACGTGGAATATCGTTGCATGGTAAGAAAATATTAAAGAACTGCAAGAGAATATATCTGGAAAATTATACTGTTGACTTTCCTTATACTAAAAAAGAGCTTGAAAAAGAACTGAAGATTAAGATTATTGATGCTTCTCGTGAATTAGTTGAAAGTGAGAAGCTTGTTGATGAGGCAAAAAAACAAGATGTTGTTTTGCTTGTTTATGGAAGTCCGCTAAGTGCAACAACACATATCTCTTTGATAAATAAAGCTAAAAAAGAAAGGGTAAAATACAAGATACTTTACTCTGGAAGTGTTGTTGATGCTGTTGCTGAAAGTGGTTTGAGTTTGTATAGATTTGGAAAAACAGCTTCGCTTCCAAAATGGCAGAAGAATTTTAAGCCTGAAAGTTTTATTGAAATAATTAAAGAAAATCAGAAGATTAATGCCCATAGCTTATTGTTAGTTGATATTGGACTGGAGTTTAGTGATGCAAGAAATCAGTTAAATGAAATAAATTATCCTTTATTTGAAACTGAAAAAATAATTGTATGTTCTCGCCTGGGAATTAGAAGCAAGTTTTACTATGACAAATTAAAAAACATAGATGCTGATAAAGTTAAGAAACCATATTGTATTATAATTCCGGGCAAATTAAATGACTTTGAAAAAGAAAGTCTTGAACTTGCTGCTGAGTGAAATCTTATCAAAAGACTTATAAACTAAAGTTAACATATATTAACTATGGTAAATATATATGAACTAAAGTTAACAAATCTTCAGCAAAAAATACTTAGATTGCTGTTTATTAAAGCTGGTAGCTCTCTTAATGCTCTAACAATAGCAAAAAGACTAAATGTTTCCCAACCTGCTGTTTCAAAGGCATTGCCTGAATTACTAAATGAAGATTTAATTAAACTTGATAAAAATAAAGAAACAGGTAGACTATCAATTGAATTAAACAGGGAAAATTATAAAATAGGACAACTAAAAAAAATAGACAATCTAAAACTTATTTATGAATCAGGTTTTGCTGATTTTATTGAAAAAGAATTTGCTGGAGCAACAGTTATATTATTTGGAAGTTATTCTAGAGGTGATGACAATATAAATTCAGATATTGATATTGCAGTGATTGGAAGAAAAGATAAGAAGATTAATATAGAAAAATTTGAAGTTATTTTGGAAAGAAAAATAAATATTAATTTTTATGATTCTTTTAAAGAAATTCATAAAAACTTGAAAGAAAATATATTTAATGGCATTATTCTTGTTGGAGGAATAAATTTATGAAAGCAATAAAAGAATTTAAAGAATTTATTAAAGAAGGAATTGTTAAAAGGCAAAGTCCCGATAAATCAAGATCAGAATTTTTGATAAAAGAAGCTGAACAAGACTACAATTATCTATTGGAATTAATAAAAAAAATAGGAATTAGTGATGTCAATGCGAATAATTATGTTAAAAACTGCTATGATATCCTTATGGAATTAATAAGAGCAAAGATGCTTGATGAGGGATACAATGCATCAGGATATTATGCTCATGAAGCTGAAGTTTCATTTCTAAGACTGCTTAGTTTTAATGAAGCTGATGTTCAATTTGCAGATCAAATGAGATTTTTTAGAAATGGTATGTTGTATTATGGAACAATTCTTGATAAAGAATATGCTGAAAAAGTTATATCTTTTACAAAAGAAAATTATAATAAATTAAGAAAACTTCTAAAAAAGTAAATTTACTAGTATTTTAACATGGAAAAAAATTTTGGACTTAGTGATGAAGAGATGAATAAATTAAAGGGATTAGATAGTCCTGCAAAAATTCAGGAATTTCTAGATAGTATTCCAATAAATTTTGAAGAAGATGGGAAAGATACCTGCATTTCTCCGCGAATGATTTTAAGGCATAACAAATGTCATTGTATTGAGGGTGCTATTTTAGGGGCTTTTTTATTAAGATTAAATGGACATAAGCCATTGCTTGTTGATATGACGGCATCAAAAGATGATTTTGATCATGTTATTGCAGTTTTCAAACAAGATGGCAAGTGGGGTGCAATATCAAAGACAAATCATGCAACTTTACGATATAGAGAGCCAATTTATAATTCAATAAGAGAGTTAGTTATGAGTTATTTTCATGAGTATACAAATGATGATGGTAAGAAAACACTAAGAAGTTTTTCTGTTCCGATAAATCTTGCAAGATTTGACAAAAAAGGTTGGGTAACTTCTGAGAAAGATTTGTGGTATATTGCAAGTCATATTGATAAAGTAAAGCATTTCAAAATATTAACAAAAAAACAAGCAGCTAATTTATCAAAGTCATCACAAATTGAACAAAAAATTTCTAGAATTATTCAGTTTGAGCCTCCGGCAACAGTTGACAAAGAAAGAATTAAAAATTTGTAGGATTAAAAAAATATTTATCTTCCTCCACCTCCACCTCCACCAGATCCTCCGCCACCTGCTCCACCCATTCCACCTGCACCTCCACCACTAGTATTTCCAAAACTAGATGAGTTGAAAGCAGTTGCTGTGTGATAAATAGTGTAATGATTTTGATCAATAACTTTCCAATCCTTGAACTTCTTCAAAATAACTGCACTTACACCTAAAGATGTTGCATAGATTAAATGTTGTTGCCAAAGCTTTAATGCTTGAGGTGGACAAGATTTCATAGTTGAAAATGATTTAATATATTTTCTAAATCCCTGCCATTTAAGATATTCTTCATAATAATTCTCCTTGAATCTAATGAATATTGATGTTGAAAAAGATAAATAGAACAATCCAATAAAAATAATCATTAAAAAGATTATTTGCTGATTATTAATTAGAATAAATTTATTAAGCAACCAAAAAAATATAAATGAAACTGGAAATAAAACTAAAATAGCTACAATCTGGCCTTTTTTATCAATATAACTTTTACTTTTTTCTTTTATTTTTTTAGTCAGTGAAACATATTTACTTGTTAGTTTATGTTTATTAAACATACTAATAGAATCAACCATTTTTTTAACTTTGAAAAAACCATCTTTGTCAATATGTTTTTTATTTCCAAGTTCTATAATTGTTTCAAGATATAAAGCAAATTCAAGCTCTACTTCGTCAAGTTTTTGCTTGTCATATTTTAAAAGTTTTATATACACTTCTTTCCCCACATTTTTCATGTCAATTATTTTTCTTCTGTAAAAGTCCATTATCATTGTTGAAAAGAAAGTTTTTCCTGGCTGTCCAAATGGTGGATTAAAAATAGCTGCAACTTCCCATGCTTTTCTCTCATTTGGATACATTGAAAGTTCATTTGGAAGATCAGGATTTGTCAGCTCTTTTCCAAAAAAATACCAAATTATAATAAATATTAATGCTGGAAAAAAAGAAATAAACAAAACAATAAATATAGTTAGATAAGAATTATCAAATTCAAAATCATTTTTTTCAATTATCTGATAATTTGTAACATCTGTTCCATTGAAAGGAATATAAATGATAACATACTCATTAGGTAGAAACATATTTTTTGTTATTACATTATCACCTGAAATAAAAAAGTTTTTATCTCTTGTTAATAGTTTATGTCTATTTGGTGAATAAACCACAAACTTTTTGTAATAATCCCCTTTTATTTTGAATAAATTACCATTAACTAAATAATCTGCTTGAATCCAGTATTCATTATTTTTTTCAAATCCGTAAATATTTCCAAAAGTACAACCATATTCATTTCTTTCAGTATAAGGCTGAGTTTTTGATTCCCATAAAGCATTTTGATTATATGAAAGATATTTTCCATCATTTGTATAAACATAAGGGTTTCCATCCTGACATGAAATAGAAGTAACTTCAATACTTTCAAAATAAGGTGTTGAACCTTTTGCTAAAACTGGGCTTACAAAATTTCTAAATAATGTATGGTAATCTTTATCTGTATTGTAAAATAACTTTTCTTGAATATTATTTCCATTCACAGATATTTCTGACTTGTAAAAATTAAATTCAAATGAAAAAAATATAGAGATTAATATACTAGCTACTCCAAGAAGGATTAATATCATAACAACTATTGAAACTAATTTTGTTTCACGCATGATAAATTAAGCAATTTTAAGCTTAAAATACTTTCTATAAAAAAGTTTAAAAATACTGCAAGCATAAAAAAGTTATGGCAAAAATTGCAAGCATAAGTGAAAGTATAAGCATTAGTTCTATAATTGCAATTATAGCTATTATTATCTAACCAACAATCAAATATTGATTGTTGCAGGAAATTCTATGACTAATCAAACTACAAACCTTGTTCATTGTAACTTTGCGCAAATCGCAAAGGAAAGAAATATTGCTTATTTTGAATTATGTAATGAAATCCTTGAAAAGTATTTTAGTATGAATGAGGGAAAGAGTGAAATTGAAAAAACTCAGGAATTTAGAGAAGCTTTAAGAAATTATCTTCAGTTTAACTGTGAAATACAAAGAAGAGTATTTTTTGGAAGAGTTATTTGTGATGGATTAAGAGAAGAATTTGATCACGAACTTTATGAAAGAGTGTATATGAAAAATAACCTTTTGGACAGTTCGGCTGATTAGTTTTATAAATACTGAATTATTTATGTTAAAATGTATGACTTTAAAGAAATAGAGCAAGAAGCTGCAAAACTTGTTAAAAAGGAAGAAATAACAAGAGCAGTTTTAAATGATTCTAAGAAAAAGAAGCTTTTTAGTTTTCTTGAAGGTCCTCCAACTGCAAATGCTCCTCCAGGACTGCATCATCTTGAAGTTAGAACTTACAAAGATATTATTAATAAATTTAGATACATGCAAGGATATAATGTTCCAAGAAAAGCAGGATGGGACTGTCATGGATTGCCGGTTGAAGTTCAAATTGAAAAAAAGTTAGGGCTAAAAAATAAAAAAGACATTTTAAATTATGGAGAAGCAAAATTCATAAAAGACTGCAGAGAAAGTGTTTTTTCTTATATTGATGCCTGGAATAAATCAACTGAAAGACTGAATTATTGGATTGATTTAAAAAATCCTTACGTAACTCTTGAAAATGATTATATTGAAAGTGTTTGGTGGAGTTTAAAGCAACTTTATGAAAAGAAATTGCTTTATGAAGCTCATAAAGTTGTCCCTTTTTGTCCAAGATGTGAAACACCTTTGTCAAGCCATGAAGTTGCTCAAGGATATAAAAAAGTAAAAGAAGATTCGGTTATTGTGAAGATGAGATTAAAATCTGGAGAAAATTTATTGGTTTGGACAACAACTCCTTGGACCTTGCCATCAAATCTCGCTGTTGCTGTTAATCCTAATATTGATTATGTTTATGTTGAAGAAAGAGAAGTATTTATACTTGCTAAAGAACAGGCAAACAAATTATTTGAGGAACCAAATATAACTAAAACAATTAAAGGAAAAGAATTAGTTGGTAAGGAATATTATCCTTTATTTGATTATTACAAAGATTTAGCTGGTGCATTTAAAATAATTGGAGGAGATTTTGTAACAACAGAAGATGGTACTGGAATTGTTCATATGGCTCCAGCATTTGGAGAAGTGGATTATGATGCTTGTAAACAAGCAGGAATTCCTTTTGTGCAACCAGTTGATGAAACTGGGTGTTTCACAGATGAAGTTCCAGACTACAAAGGAAGATTTATCAAAGATACTGATAAAGAAATAATTCAAAGACTTGAAAGAGAAGATAAATTATTTCAGGTAATACCTTATGAGCATGACTATCCTTTTTGCTGGAGATGTAATAGCCCACTAATGTATTATGCAATTCAATCTTGGTTTATTAATGTAACAAAATACAAAAAAAGATTAATTGAACTTAATGATAAGATAAACTGGACTCCGAAGTATATTAAAGAGGGAAGATTTGGAGAATGGCTCGAAAATGTAAAGGATTGGGCACTTTCAAGAAAAAAATTCTGGGGAACACCTCTTCCTGTCTGGAAATGTACAAATGAAAGATGTAATTGTGAAGAAATAATTGGAAGTATTGATGAACTTAAAAAAAGATCAAATAAAAAAATAACTGAAAAAGAAATTGATCTGCATAAACCCTGGATAGATAATATAAAGTTTAATTGCAAAAATTGTGGAAGTGAAATGGAAAGAGTTAGTGATGTTATTGATTGTTGGTATGATTCTGGTTCAGCAACATTTGCACAGTTTCACTATCCTTTTGAGAATAAAAAAGAATTTGAAAAAAGAGTTCCTTATGACTTTATTTCAGAAGCAATTGATCAAACAAGAGGATGGTTCTATACATTACATGTATTGTCAACAATACTTTTTGATAATGTAGCATACAAAAATGTAATTTGTGCTGGACATGTTGTAGATGAAAAGGGAGAGAAAATGTCAAAGTCAAAGGGTAACATAATCAATCCAGACAAAATGATGGATGAAGTTGGAATTGATGCAGTAAGACTTCAATTTTGCACAGTGGATATTGGAGCATCAAAAAAATTCGGTATAGATATTATTAAAAAAGAGATATTACCTTTTTTGAATGTTTTATGGAATATAAATCAATTTTATAGTCAATTGAATAATTCTGAAAAAGTTGAAGTAAGAATCGAGGATAAATGGATATTATCAAGATTAAATTCAGTAATTAAAGAATCAACTGAATCTCTTGAAAACTATCAAATTGAAAGAGCTCTTAACTTGTTAATTGAATTTATAGTTGATGATTTCTCAAAAAAATACATTAAAATGATTCGTGAAAGAGAAGATAAGAATGTTCAAAGAGTAGTAAAGGAAGTTTTAGAGGCAGTTGTTAAAATGCTTGCTCCTTATGCTCCTAACATAACTGAGGTTATCTATCACAAAATCTCAGAAAAAAAGCAATCAGTTCACCTTTCTAAATGGCCTAAAATAGACTCTAAAAAAATTAATAAAAAACTTGAAGAAGAGTTTGAAAGTGCGCTTAAAGTAATTGAAGCTGGTCTTGCTGAAAGAGATAAACTTAAAATTGGATTAAAATGGCCACTTGCAAGTGTAACTGTTGAAACAAATAAAAAAATTTCGAAAAAAGTAAAAGAAATAATTAAAAACCAACTTCAGGTAAAAAAAGTGATTATTTGTAATTCAAATAAAGAAGAAATCTCAGTTAATTTTGATATAACTGTAACTCCTGAACTTGAAGCAGAAGGTTATGTAAGAAATATTTCAAGAGCAATACAAAGTTTAAGAAAAAAAATTGGGTTAATTAAAAGTGATAAAATTGATTTGTATCTATTAACTAATAACAAAATTTTGGAATTAATAAAAATAGAAAAAGATTTCCTAATGAATAGAACAAATTCAGTTAAAATTTTATTTAGTGAAAATAAAATGGATGAACCGGGATTCTCCAACGATAAAATTGAAATAAAAGGTTATGAAATAATCTTTGGAATTAAAAAGGTTGAATAATTCACTATTAACTCTTAGTAAGAAGTGAAAATTTTTAGTCATTGAAAAGAAACGGCAGAATAAAAACATTTAAATATACCTTACCATTAACTTTAATAATTAATCAAAGGAAAAATAAAAATACAATGATTGTCAAAGAGGAGTTTTTAGGAAGGTTAAGAAAAATATTTGATCTAAATTTATATGAAGTAAAAGTTTGGACTGCTTTATTATCCAGAGGAGTTTCAACTGCAGGAGAATTAAGTAATATTTCTGATGTTCCAAGATCAAGAACTTATGATATTCTTGAAAGTTTAGAGAAAAAAGGATTTATTGTAATGAAATTAGGAAAACCAATCAAATTTGTTGCATTAAAACCTGAAGAAGTGATTGAAAGGGTTAAAAGAAATTTATTAGTTGATGCTAAAGAAAAAACAAAAAGACTTGAAGAATTAAAAAGTGATGATGTATTAAAAGAATTGGGTGGAATTTTCAATCAAGGAATTAAATTTGTTGAACCAAGTGATCTTTCTGGAAGCATTAGAGGTAGAACAAATATGTACAATCACTTAGATATGTTAATTAATGGTTCTGAAAAAACAATCACAATTGTTACAACAGCTGATGGAATAAATAGAAAACTTGAAGCTTTAATGCCTGCAATGGAAAAAGCAAAAAAAAGAGGAGTTAAAGTAAGAGTAGCTGCACCAATAAATTCTGATAATGAAAAAATTGCAAGAGAAATGGCAAAGGTTGCAGAAGTAAGAAGTTCAAATGGATTTAATGCAAGATTCTCAATAATTGACAGTGAACAGTTAATGTTTATGCTACTTGATGACAGCACAATACATCCAAGTTATGATGTGAGTGTATGGATAAGTACTCCTTTCTTTGCTAAAGCTCTTGAACAAATGTTTGAGCTTGCTTGGAATACATTCAAAATTGTAAAACCTTCTAATAAAAAATAAAATAAGTTCTTAATTTATTAAAAAAATTAAAAACGTTTTGTGTACTACATTCTTATTCAATTCTTAAAATTTAAAAAAAAAGAAAAAGAAAAAATTAATAAAAATTAATAAAAAATTATTTGTCTTTTGCTAAAGCAAAAACATTTTTTATAGCTACTACAATAGTAGATGGTACAAATATTGCTAAAAGTGCTATCAAAATAGCAGAAAGTATATTTCCTGTCATTCCTGAAGTAGTGCTAAGTAATGCTTGTCCAAGATTACTTGCAATAATAAGAACTGCGCCAGATAGTAAAAAAGGTGTTACTTCTTTTCCACTTATATTCAAAAACCCAACTAAAATTCCTATAATTACAAGTACTAAAATACCTAGAGAATTTATCTCCTTATTGATATATCCGTAGTATATACCAAGAACTAAAGCAATTACTACACCTATTAAAAACGCCCAACTTCCTATCTTCTCTTTTGTTGATTCTTTTGTCATTTGAACCTCCTTTCAATAAATTTAAATGAAATTAATTGAAGTAATCAATTATTGCTAAAATAACTCCTAACAGTGTTGTGGCTAAAACTATCCATCCTGCAATAGATGCAACTGTCATTCCACCAAGCCAGTTAGGAAGTCCTAATGTTCCATTTATCATTCCAAAAGATACTGAAAGTGAAACAATAATTCCTGTAAGCCAAAGTACAATGTTAAGCACCTTTTGCAATATTTGATTTTTACCCATTTTTAAGATATTATAATTTAGGTTTTATAGTATATAAAGTTTATGGGAAATAAAAAAAATTTACATCTCTTCCATAGCTTCAATACCAAGCAAATATAATGAATTTTTAATAGTTGTCTTGAAAGCTTCAACAAGTTTCAACCTGAAAGATTCATTCTCACTTTTTATAACAGGACAAGCATGATAAAACTCATTGAAAGTCTGTGCTAACTCATAAGAATAATTAGCTATTAAATTAGGAGATAATGAATCAGCAGCACGAGACACAATTTCTGGAAATTCAGAAATTTTTCTAGCAAGTTTAAACTCTTGTTCATTAACTTCAAATATTTTATATGGTTTTTTTGTCTTTATTTTTCTTGTAATTGAATTTGCTCTTGCATAACTATATTGTAGATATGGGCCGGAATCTCCTTCAAATTTCATTGCTTGTTCTTTGTCAAAAATTATAACTCTATTTGATGATTGACATAACATAGGATATTTCATAGCAGCAACACTTATTTTCAAACCTCGTTCATTTAAATCTTTTTCATTTATTTTTGGAAATCTTTTCTTAATTTCCTTTTTTGCATATGTTACTAATTCTTTTCTGAAATCTGAATAAAGAATATTCTCTCCAGTACGTGAAGACATCTTTCCTTGAGGAAGTCTTACTGGTGCATATGATGCGTGTAAAAATTTATTTTTTCCTTCAATTCCAATTAACTCTAATGTTTTAAATAACTGCTGAAAATGTAAGTTCTGTTCATCTGCAGTTATTACTAAATAATTATCTAACTTATGATCTTTTAGTTTTCTTTCAACAAGAGCAATATCTTTTGCAGAATACAATACTGTTCCATCATTTCTTAATAAAACCCAAACCCCTAAATTATATTGTTTTAAATTCATAATTGTTGCACCTTCATCAACAACAGCTATTCCTTTATTAACTAACTCCTTTGCTAATTCTTTTGCTCTTGCTTCAACTTCAGATTCAAAATAATGTCTATCGAACTTTGTACCAAAGTCATCATAAATCTTCTTCCATGAATCAATTGATAACATTCTTGTTTTTTTCCAAAGTTCATTTATTTTTTTATCAGACTTTTTTTCGATTTTATTGTTAATTTCATTAACTTCTTCTTGAAACTTTTCATTTTTCGCAATTCTTTTTACTGCATCAACATAAATACTTGCAATCCATGATTCATCATTTGATAATTTTTCTTCTGAATGATATTTTTGATAACACCATATCCATTTTGCTATATGCATTCCGGTATCCCCAGAATAATTTGCTCTGATAACTTTTGAACCTTGTGACTCAAAGATTCTTGCTAAACTCTCACCTAAAGCTGTACCTCTTATATGTCCTACATGAAATGCTTTATGTGTATTTGGTTGGGAAAACTCAACCATAATTGATTTTCTATTTTCTGATTTTCCATTACCATAAGTCTTGTTTAAAGCTCGTTTTATTACATCTTCAGCAAAAACTTTTTTGTAAACAAAAAAGTTTATGTAGGGGCCTATGGCTTTAACTTCTGAAAGTTCTTTTGGGAGTTTATTGTTTAAAATCAATTGTAATTCTTTTGCAATTTCTGCTGGGGATTTTTTGAATTGTTTTGAAAGAATAAAACAAGGGAAGGCATAATCTCCCATTTCAATATTCGGGGGAATTTCAATTAGTTTTTCAATCTGATTATCTTTAATTTCTTTTGAATTAATCTGTTTTGAAAGTAAACTTGAGATAATCTTTTTCATTTTAATAACAATAGAAATATGTTAATAAATTTATTTATCTGTGTTCGTCTAAACTTTTACCACAATTTGTGCAAAATTTTTCATCACCAATACTTTTATTACAACCTGGACAATTCAATAAAGGTATTTTCATTTGTCCTCCACATTGGGGACAGAACTTTTGATCAACATCTCCTCCTCGACCACATTTAATACATCTTGGAGGAATAACTCTTTTCTCAATAACTGCTTTATATCCTGGCCTGCCAGAAACTATTTTTGAGAATGCATCTTGAACTGCAAGATTATCTTGATATTTTCTTAAATCTAGACATGAGCCCATTTTAAATAAATTATTCTTACCTCTCTTTTAATAATACTAGTCTAGAAAATATGGTTTTTAAACATTTCCCAAAAAATTATTTATAATATACTATTAATCTTAAAATAATAATGTTTAAAAATGATAAAATTTGTGAATTAATTATGAGATATAGACTAACTTCTTCAAGTAAACTTAATGAGGAGGATATAACAAAAATTGAAAATAAAATATTAAAAAATTTTGATGTTACTACATTTATCTATATTTCAAATTTAGTAAATTATGAAGAGAAAGTTATATCTACAATTTAATATCTATTGGTCAAATTGATCTTGAAAAAACAAGGTGGATATTTTTTAAATCAAAACCCTTTAAACTTGAAGCAATAAATGATTAACTTATTTGATATTTAAATCTTGTTTTGAGAAAGATTATTAAACAATCAATTATTATTATAATTATGACTAATAAATGTGATTTATGTGGTGAAAAAATTGAAGAAACATTTTTAGGAAAATTAAATGGTAGTATAGTTAAGATAAAAAAAGAAAACAAAAATGAAAAATGTTATGTTTGTGATTCTTGTCAGAAAAAGCACGGGACAAGTATAAAAAAAGAACTTGAAAAGGTTGCTTAGTTACTTGTTTTAAGTAATACCAATAAAGTACTAAAAAATAATAACAATACTTAAAAATACAAATAATTCTTAACTTTTATGAAAAATAAAAAAGAAAGTATGATTAGTATAACAAAAAGATTTATCTCACCAAAGGTTTTTTATTCTGGTTTATCAGTTATAATTATTGTTTTAATAGTTTTGTCTGCTCCTACTGAAGCATTTTTTTTAGATACAGTTATATCAAACACAAATCCTGAACGAGGAGAAGTTATATTCTTTCAAACATCTTTAAACTTTGACCCTGGAGAGATTATACCTATTGAGTATTTCTCATTTGAACTAAACGGACCTGAAAAAATAACTTGTAATTTTTACCCCAATAAAACTCTTATTTATCAAAATATGTTAAATATTAATATGACTACTCTAACTGGATGTGAAAAATTAGATATAAAACTTGATTCAATAACTGATTATGTTTACGAAAATTTATCTGGAAATTATAATGGAACACCCTATAATTGGGGGTATGGATATGGGTATGGATATGAAAGTAGTTATGGTAACTATGGAAAAATTAGTTATAACATCAGCTTAAATACTTCTAATCTACTTTCTGGAGAATATTCAGTAAAATTTAAGTTAAAAGGATATTTGATTTCAATTTCAACTCCTGAACAAAAATTTATAATACCAACTGATGAGAGTTATACATTAGATATTTATTCTCCTAATAGCATTGAATATAATTCTACAAGAATTTTATTTAATTTAAGCACTAGTAAAATTGTTAGTAAACTAGAATATTTTAATGTTAAAACACCATCACAAAAAATATTATTATGTAGAAATTGTAATAGTGTCTCTAAATTAATGTCAATTAATGATGGAAAATATAACATTACAATACGGGCAACAGATTTATCAGGGCAAATTAAAGATAAAAATGTTTCTTTGACTGTTGACACTAAAAAACCAAAAATATTTTTTACATCTCCATCTATGAGATTGTTTACAAATGGAAGTGTTTTCTTTATATCTTATAGTGAAGACAATCTAAAAGATATAACTTTATTTTATGGTAATAATGAAAGCATAACTAAAGAAGACTGTCCATCTGGACAAAGTAAGAAGTGTTATTTTAATATTGATTTGTCAAGTTATGACTCTTCTAAAATTAATTATAGTTTTGAAATTAAGGATATAACTAATCATACATTAAAATCAAGAAATACAAATGTAAATGTTGATACAACTTCACCAAGTATTATCGTTAAATCTCCAACAAATATGAATTATTTAACTAAAAATATTCCATTTAATATTACTATTTCTGAAAAGACAAAAATAGCTTATATTGATTATTCTAGTTACAAACCTAGATGGAATACTCTTTGTACAAATTGTAATTCTTATGGAGATATTGTAAAGAGATTAAAATATTTTTCTCCAGGAATACATAATATTACAATAAAAAGCACTGATATGGCTGGAAATTCTGCAGAACAAAATATAAGCTTTAATATTGTTTAAAGATTAAAAATCAAAAGCTTAGGGTATCACGTTATAAATTAATTGGTTTGATTTGTTTTACAAAAAGTCCAGATAAAAATTCACTCTAAGTGGTATGAATTTTTTAAAGAAGGTCTTTTTTTGTCTAACATAGATAAATTTAAATAAGGCTAAAATAATAGTTTTCTATAGGTGAATTATAAAAAGAGATATGACTAAAGATGATTCAAAGCTAAAAATGGCTATTATTGTTGGGGCAGCTGAAGCTTTGAAAATAAAATCACAAAACCCAAATCATAATGATAGTGAAGTAATACATCAAGTTAATAAAAGAGTTGATGAAATAATAGCAAATATTGATTATTAATGAATACTATTAGTGAAGTGTTGGAGCTTTCTTAGATAATTAGAAAGAAACATGTGCTTAAAAGTATGCGGAAGGGAGGGTTCGAACCTCCGCAAGCACTAAGCTAGTGGATCTTAAGTCCACCCCGTTTGACCACTCCGGCACTCCCGCATAAAAACCGCCCTTGGGTTTTTATGAATCCTGCAACCAATGGCGCGAGGCTATAAAATACTTAAAGGTAAAGTATGAAATTAAGTAATTTATACAACTTATAAACCTTATCATAAAATTCATATTAAAAAAGAGTAAAAAGAAAGTTTGAAGTAATCTTAAAGCAAAAGTAAAGAGCTTAAGATAAGTTATAGAGAAAATATGTAGTATAACTGGAAAAATAGATGGATTTAAGACAAAATATGAAGTGAAGTAATGTTTGAGTAACACTCTAAAAAAACAAAAAATAAATTCACAAGTTCACCATGAAAAAATTAAAAAACATATCGACGGATAAATTGGTCATTAATTTTCAGTAACTACAAAATCCTACTTTCTCGACGACAACAATGCTTTTAAACTGACACCTGTTACTCTTTTTTGTAAAACAAAATGAGATGCACTAAATACAAAGAGGACAAAAAAAGAGAAACAGAATTGAATAGTTCAGCTATATTATGTACTTCTAGCTGTACTTCACATAACATATTTATATTGAGTGAAAGGAGGTTAATGTAAAAAGAATATGAAAAAATTGTTAGCTCTAGTAGTTTTAACATCTTTGTTAATCGGTGTAATGCCTGCTGTTCTTGCTAGTTCAGTTGGTAATGGACTTGTTCCAAACATCGGAACTGAAGACTTCCCCCCATTAGTATGGATGTGTGGTGATAGAGTTGTTTCTGATGACTCTACTGAACCAGGAAGAATTTCAGAAGGTGGTGCTCCTCTATTAGAAAGATTAAATAATTATGCTTTTGAAGGAGAGAGTGTTCAATGGACTGTTCTTGTAATGGACAAGAATGGAATAAACAAAGTTGAAGATGTTTTTGCTACAATCGGAGATGCACAAGGAGCTGGAAACGAAATTCAAGTTAACTGTGTAGAAGATCTTAGACAACAAACTATCTTAGATTCTTGTGATGCAAGAATTTTAGAAGAAAAAATTGTTGAATTTAAACCTTCAATAATGAGATATTACACATGTACTTTAACTGTTGAAACACCAGAATCTATGTACGGAGAATACTGGGTAACAGTTGAAGCTGTTGATTTGGATGGAGAATCTGGAACTATGGCTGAAAATGAATACTGGTTCTTTAATCCAGTTATTGCTTTATCAGTTGATGGAGCAATGGACTATGAGAATGTAAGAGCTGGAACTGCTTCTTATTCACAAACAATCTTAGTTGGTAATGATGCTGATGCTGGTAGTGGAGTTATGCTTGATATGTTTATATCAGGAACTGACTTTTACGACTCATCAAGTTCAGGAGCTATGTGCCCAACATCTAATGTTTTAGATTTGGATGCATTTAGTTACTTTGCAACAAATGGTGCTTACTCATCAAAGACTGATGCTCAAAGCAACAGAGTTTGTGATGCTGAAGGATACTGTGGTATTAATTATGGAATTGGATTTAATGATCCAACACCATTCTATAACTCACATGAAATCCTACAAGCAGGGCCTATGTTAGGAGGAGTATATTACGGTGCTAATGTATTAGCTCCAGGTGCTGAAATGGCATTGACCTTCAAGTTATTGCTTCCAGAACCATGTAATGGTGACTTTGACTCAGGTAGTATTTACTTCTGGGGAGAAGCAATCTAAAAGTGCATTGTTAATTTTTTAATTTTTTATTTTTTGTTTTTCTTTTATTTTTTTTAATAAAGAAGAACACGAGAACGGGAAGGAGAGGTCCCTTATATTAAATTTAAGTAAATAAAAAAGTTGGAGAAAGTATGAAATCAAAGAAAAAAGAACTTGTTTTAATATTAGTATTAATTGTAAGTCTATTCAGTTTTATTTATATTATAGATTCTGCAAGTGCTGCTAAAGATGATAGTGATGAATGTATAAAATCTTTTCCAAAGGGAAATATTTATTTTTGTGGTATTCCAACAAAATACTGTAGTCACACAACATGTAACTATTGTGTTAAAGGGTATAATGCTGCAGATAATTGTTATTATTATGCTGGATTTGATTGTAAAAAATATTGTGTTGGAAGTGGAAGTGGAAGTGGTGGAGGATCAAATGATCTTGATGCACCAGTTATAACAATAAATAGTCCTCAAAATAATCAATTATACTCTACAAGAAAAGTGACTTTAGGAATAGCTCTAAATGAACAAGCTAAAATTGAGTATACTGATTTAAATGATGGAAGAGGAAGATGGTCAACTTTCTGTAAGTCTTGCTCATCAGGAATGAAATCTTTAAGCTTTAATGATGGAGAAAATAGATATCTAATAAAGGCAACTGATGGTTCTGGAAATGAAGAAACAAAAGAAATAAAGTTCTTCATTGATTCACAGAAACCAAGAATACATACTTTTGGACCTCTAAAGGGATATGCTGATGGAACTTTCTGGGTACAATATACTGAAGATAATCTACAAGAAGTTACAATTAACTATGGAAATGTTGCGAAGGGATTTAATTCTACAAAAATAACAAGTTGTGATAATGGAAAAAAACAAAATTGTGAAATTGAAGTTAATTTAAAAAAATATGATGGACAACAGATTGAATATTATTTTACAATTAAAGATATTGCAGGAAGTGTTGTTGAATCAAAGAAAGCTAAACTTGATGTTGACGTTTCATTCCCAAATATTACTTCACTTAACTACCGTGTTGAAGACAGAAAAGTTTATTTTGATATTGATGTAAATGAAGCAAATCTAGCTTCAATAACTTATACTGATGAATCTCAAGTTGTTCCAAAACCAAAGAAGTTATGTAGTAAATTAGTGGATGAAAAATGTAATGCAAGAGTAACTTTTGGATATGGTGAACATTATCTAAATATAGAAGTCTCTGACAAAGCAGGAAATATTATAAGTTGGCCAGTAAACGTAACTATATAAATAAATTTAGATATTTCAAATGATAAAACAAAAATGCTTTATAAAAAAAAAATTTTAATACTATTAATTATTTTATCATTACAAACATTTCTAATAAGTGCATTAAGTATTGAAGTTAATTCTCCAACAAATAGTTATTATAAAACAAATCAAATAGTAATCAATGCAACATTTGAAGATTTAAATAAAATCGATACAATATGGATTGAAGCAGAATTAATTAATAGCACCTTTAAAATTGCTGGTGAAAGCTCTGTAAAAAATATTTTAATTAAACAAAATTTTCCAGAAGGTAGCCATAATATTACTTTTTATTTTAATAACACTATTGGTGAATCATTATCAAAAAAAATTTTATTTACAATAGATAAAACATTGCCTCAAATTGATGAAACAACTAACCTTTGTTCTTTTGAATATCAAGATGTAATGCTTAATGTAAGTATTCAAGATAAAAATCCTAAAACTGCTTGGATTAGTGGTAATTGGGAAGGAAGTTGGAAAAATTACTCTCCAATATGTTTAAATGTTACAAGTCAACTACAAAAATGCAGTTATAGAGTAAGATCAGATCTTCTTGAAAGCGGTGAAATATTCAACTGGAAGTATTATTCAGAGGATATGGCTGGAAATGTTAAAGAAGGATTATTAAAAAGTTATGAAGTTGAACATAGTACTGATTTAAGAATAATACCTGATCTACCTAATGGATTAAATAACTGGTATATAACTGAACCAAATTTTGTATTAACTAACCCTGATGCTAATAAAGTATATTATAAATGGGATGCTGGGAGCTATTTTGAGTATGAATCTCAGTTTAATTTAGAAAAATCACCCAATGATGGAAATAAAACAGGAGGAATATTTAGGCTAACTTGGAAAGGAGAAACTGATTGTGGATTGGAAAAAGAACAAAATAAGATAATTTATGTTGATTTAACTGGACCAATAATAACAAAACTAATGCCCGAACCAGAAAGCGAAAATAATGAATATCGACCAATTATTCAAGGTTATGTAAAAAAGATGTATAGTTCAACTTCTGAAATAAATGTACAAAGTATTATTATGAGAATGGATAATTTTATTGTTCCAGCATCAATTAAAACAATGAATAATCAAAATATTTTAGTAAATTATACTGCTGATCAAGATTTAAGTGTTGGAAAGCATACAGTTAGTATATATGCTAAAGATCAAGCAGGAAGAGATGTAATAGTTAATTGGTCTTTTTATGTTAATCCAATAACTCTTTTTGATTTGATAATAAATACTCCGGAGGATAGTTTATATTCATCTAAAAAAATTCCAATAAACATAACTTCAACAAAGAATATAACTGAAATAAGATACATAAATCTCGATAATAATTCTCCTAGATGGACAGTTTTATGTAAAAATTGTAATAGTTATGGTGAGAAGTATAAAAAAACAATTAGTGGAAATGAAGGATGGAATAACTTAATTATAGTTGGAATAGATGAATTTGGAAATGAAAAAGAAAAAGATTTAAGAGTGTATGTTGATTCAAAATCACCAAAGATAATTACAACTCAACCTATAAAAAATAAATTTAGCAACGGTTCTGATTTTTATGTTAAATATATTGAAACAGATTTATCTGAAATAATTGCAAGTTATGGAAACTATGAACTTGGTTTTGAAACAAAAAATGTTTATGATCAGTGTAATGAATCAGGAAGAAATGTTTTATGTAATTTTAAACTAGAATTAACAAAATATGAAAATAAAGATATTTATTATTGGGTTAATATAAGTGACAAGTTAAGATCTGTTAAATCTAAGGATGTAATGATTAAAGTTGATACAAAAAAACCAGTTATAACAATTAACTCTCCACAAATAGATAATAATTATTCAAGAAGAGTTTTATTTGATGTGATGATTAATGAACAAATTAAAAGATTAGAATTGTTTGATTCGACTTTTCCAACAAAATGGAAAAGTTTATGTCTTAATTGTGAGAGGGTTAGTAAAATACAATATATGAAAACAGGTTTACATAATGTTACATTAAAAGCAACAGATTATGCCGGAAACTATGAAGAGAAGACTATATCTTTTTATGTAGACTAATTAATATTTTGATTAATTTATTTTAAGTGATTACAAAAAGTTATCATATAGAATATATTTCGTATTTCATATTTATTTATAAAGATCATAAGATATTTGTTTTAATGAAAAAGTTTTTGGTGATGATGGTGATGTGTATTGCTTTAGTAGGTATTGCTAGTGCAACAATTACTTTGACTAATAAAAATGGAGATACTATATCGTATGGTTCTGAATACAATTCAAGTTCAAAAATAGTAAGAATTTCATCTTTTTCAACAAGCAATTTAGGTTTTGTTGTGTTTGGTGCTAGTAATGAAAAAGAAGTTGAGCTTAAAAAAACAAAAAAACTATGTGGACCTTGTAAAGCTGGGAAAACATATAATGCAACTATTAGCTTAAAAGAGGGTAAAAACTATTTAGTTATTAATGAAAATGGAGAAAATAAATCATATACTATAAATGTTGATTCTCGTGATCCAAAAATAAAAGTTATACCAAGCAAAACAAAGTACAGTGATGGTAAATTTGAAGTTATTGTAAGCGGTGAAAAAAATATGCCTTCTGTTAAAATATTTTATAGAAATCAGGAAGATTCAGATTATAAAAGTGAATCTTTAAGCTGTTCTGAATATACAAAGACTGAAAAAGAAGATGATTGGAATTGTTCAACAGATTTAAGTAGTTCTTTAAGTGGAGATATAATCTTTAATTTTAGTGCTTCTGATGGAGTAAATACTGTAAAATCAAATAAATTACGGGCAAATGTTGATAAAACAAAACCAGTGATACAAGCAGTTTTTATAAAAGTATTACCTCCAATAAACAGAAACACTTCAAGTATACCAACTCCAACACTTAGTTCACTTGAAAATCTTATGGGTGGTGTTACATTTGCTATTGGGTCAAATGAACTTGTAAAAATGAAATATGAAATTGATTCAGATGGTAAATTAAAAACATTATGTAACAGCTGTAGTTATATTCAAAAGACTTTAAAACTTAATCCTGGAATGCATTCACTAAATATAACAGCTGAAGATAAAGCTGGAAATAAAGCAGATAATTTATTTCTTAAAATAGATGTTTCAGCTTACTAGTTGTTCTAAAAAATTTAAGTTTTAGTCTGTTTAGTATAGTGGTAAATAAGATTTAAATAATAAAAAACATTAGATAAAATGTTAAAAGGGATGATAAAATGTTAAAAGAGTCTAAAAAAAGAGTGTATTCTTTTGTAGGTATATTTTTAGTATTAAACATCTTTTGTTGTTTTAGTGTTTACTCTGAACAATATACTAAAACACTAATTCTTGAAACTAATGTTATAGCTGGAGAATCAGAAAGTAGTGGAATAAGCATTGAAATTCCAGATTATCTTTTTTTAGGAAATGTAAGTGTTGGTGAACTTTCTGAGAATGTTACAAGCATACTTATAAAAAATACTGGAGATGTTAAACCAGTAAAAGTTATAGCAGAACTTGTTAATTCTAATGATTATATCTATAAGTATCTTAGAATAAGCAACTCAAGTAAAACATCTGGATTTAAAACAATTGGAGAATTTGTTATTTCATTAAATACTCAAAAAACAGTTTATACAAGAATTGATTTAAGGGAATTTGAAGATGATCTTGAAAATAATATCTTAAACCATAGAGCTGAAATAAGGTTCATAGCAATGGAGGCTTAATGAAAAAATTAGTTTTATTTGGTGGTTTTATGTTAGTATTTCTTATTTTATGTAATACAAGTGTTTATGCTATTAGACTAGGACTTTCACCTGGAACAATCGAGCTAAATGGAAAATCTGGAGAAAAAATATGTAAAGAACTTATGGTAACAACTGACCAAAACAATCTCATTCTTTATGGTGAGGATAACTGGACTGAATCTAAAAATAGCAAGGATTTAAAAGATTATACAAAAAATAGTGGAAACTTAAAAATTAAAATTGAATATCCAAAAACTGTTGTAATCAACTCTTCTGGAAAAAATATAAGCCTTTGTATAACTGGAGAGAAGTCTGGTAAATATAAAGGAATAATTTTATATAAAGCAGTAACAGGTGTTGGTGTTGCTACTTGGATTAATTTAAATTTAGACAATGATGGAGATGGTGGAATACTTTCTGTAACAGGTAATGCAATAAAAGATAATTTTCTTGAAAATGCCCTTTGGCCTCTTCTTTTATCCTCTTTTGTTTCTATTATTGCTTTAGTGTATTTATTAAGATTAAATAAAAGAAAATCGCAAAAAGTTTCAGAAGAAGAAAATCAAGAAATAAAAAATATTGAAGACAGTGTAAAAAAGGAATAAACTAATATTAAAAAAAGCAACTGATTTTTAAGTTTTATGATGATAAAAAGTTGTGCTTCTTATAAGAATATATTCTTAAGATATAGTAATATTTTTAAATGTAGAGTATAGAGTATTTTAATGAATAAAGGAATTATTTTTGTTTTAATCTTTAGTTTAATTATTGTAGGAATTATTTTATTAGCAAACCCTAAATTAACAGGTAAAACAATAAATGAAATTAATAGTACTGAACTAAAAAATCCAATTTTAGAAAAAAGTAAGACAAATATACCAAGTACTGGCACATCAAGCACTGGCACCTCAAAACCTGCAGAAATTAAACTTGAAAAATATCTTGCTTCACAACCAATTATAAATGATCTTCCAAACAATGGATTAATTGTCCTTAAATTTTATGGCTCTGAAGATAAAACAGTTATAGATAAAAGCTATATTCTTGAAAAAAACTCTGTTAAAGAGGGAAGCTCTAATAATGCTGATATAGTTATTCTTGTTAATTCAAAGTATATTGGTGAAATAAAAAATGGATTGTGTGAAACAGTTAAAAAGGCAAATGTAAATGGAGATATAAGTGTTGAATTAAATATGAAATATTCTACACTCATGTGGAAATATAAGAGTTTACTTAAGTATAAAGATTGTTTTGGTTTATAAAAATAAAATAATTACTTTATCTAGTTTATTTTTTTCTTGAAAATAAAGAAATAAACATGTCATCTAGTTTTTCTGATTGGGATTTAAGCTTTTTTGAATTTATTGCGCTTCTTCTCAGAATATCTTCAATTTGTTCTGTTACTGTTAACATATTTTTATTTGCTCTTTTTTCAATTTGTTTTAATACCTCAGAATCAAGATAAATACACACTTTATTTTTAAACTTTAAAGGAGGTTTTGTTTTAGCAAATGCAAGTTCAATATCATCTAAAGGCCATCTGTTTTTTAACAGTACCTCTTTTATCTGAATATCATCAAAACCTCTGTTTCTTGCTTCTTTTACAAATTTAACAAGTTCTTGATTTACCATTTTCAGGTATAACTTTTTTTAAAAAACAAAAGTAAACAAGAGATAAAATAACCCACTATAAAGAAGAATATAAGATTTATCAAGAATAAGATATAATTAAATCCATTAAATCTTGATTTTTTTATTTGATCTAAGGACTGATTGTTATTTATTTGATTACATAAATAATCTTCTTCACTTGTTGAAAAACTAAATGTTGATTTATATAATGGGTTAATCTTTGTTAATAATGAATTTGAAAATGAAACAAAATTTATCTTTGCTTTGTTATTCTCTAACTTATCAATAAAACTGGCATCATATTCTGTCTTAAAATTTAAACTTTCAAAAGATACAACATTCGATGAAATTTCTTTACCTTCTATATAATTCTTAAGTTTCATAATCTGACAGTTATAACTTGAAAATTCTGAGTTAAGATTGTTAGTTATAATGAATACAGTTATTACAAATAAAACAATAGCTATAGGTATAACAAATTTTAATGGACTAGGTTTTATGAAATTATTCATTTTTTTGATTTTGGTGAAACATAAACTTTTTGGACAGCAAAGCTCTTATAAATTCCTTCTAAAATATCTGTTCCTGCATAGCCAGCTAATAGTGAAAGTCTTGGATCGAAACTGAAGATTATGCCTACAAATACTCCTATAATAACTGCAATTGCAACAGTTATTGCATAATAATGCCATAATATCTTTCTCTTTAAGGAAAGAGCTTTAAGAAGACCCACTCCTCCTCTAACTAAACCACCAATACCTCCTAATAATCCTGCTAAAAGAAGATTGTCCATATTCCCTCAATTTGATACTAAAAAATAGCCTTGAAGATATTTAAATATTTCCTTACTTTTCAGAATTAGTTAGGTCATCAATAGAACGGTAATGTCTTGAAATAAATGCTTTTGTTAACTTATCTGAAATAGTGTAAGTAAACTTCTGACCTATATTAATTTCTTTATATGCACTTTCAAGTAAAATAATTTTTTGACTAGGATTATGATCTGCTATTAATACTGCATTTCCATATCTGTCAAAATGAATAACTGTTCCTATTTTTGGCATTTTTATTAAATTTTAATTTGATTTTTAAATTTATCGTTTAATTAATATAACTATTGAACAAATAACAACAACAAGAATTAAAACAAAATCAAAGGCATAGGCTTTAATCTCAGAATATTTTGATATTCTCTGATATTCAATTTCGTCTTCTGGTTTGATTGAAAATTTGTAATACCCTGCTTTAGACTGAAGAATTGAACTTAAACTCGTGTCTGTTGGAATTGCAAGAGCACATATTTCACCTTTACCAGTTGATATTTCTTTAAAATCTTGATAGTGGGATAATTCATGAAGAAATGTCCCTGAAACAAAAGCACCTAATAATGAGAATACTAGAACTATTATCAGAGCAATTTTATCAATTCTCATTTTAAATCCCTATTAAGTCTCTTTGAACATGATTCAATAGAGTTATTAATATCTAAAAGTTGATGTTCATATTTAATTAAATCATTATTATAAACTTCTTTTGAAAAAGTAAGAATTTCTATTGATTCATTATCTTTATACTTTTGATTTTCTAATTCTTCTAACATTTCGTCTATTCTTTTAATTATTGCAATGCAGTCATGACGAAAAAAATTAACTTCTTCTATTTTGTTTTTATACAAGTCTATTGCTTTTTCATAATATCCTATTTCTTCGTATATTTTTGCAGCAGAATAAGGATTGAAATCTTTTACTTCTTCAGCTTCTTTAATTTGTTTATTTTTAGTATAGATATCTTTTGATGTCATTTACTTCACCAATTAGCTAATTATTTAAACCTTTCGATATGTAGTAATTAATAAATAGTAACATTTATAAGTAATTTTTAGATAAAAAGAAATATAAGGATTGTTTTGAATATGCAAAAATGAACAATATAAACAAACTAGGAATATTATCAATATTTGTTGCATCAGCACTGTTAGTTATGATTAACTTTATAAGTTTTAGTGCTGAAAATAGATTTTTTGCACTATCAAGCTTTGTATTGATACTTTCTGTTATTTTTCTTGGTTTGATTATTATAAATAAAAACTATAACCATATGATTGGAAGGATAAATCCAGTAATAATCCTCATAATTGTATACATTATTCTTGCTGAAACAATGTTATTTGGCAGTAGATTTTTCTCTATTGAATGGGCTTTTTTAATATTTGTTGGGGCAGCTGTATTAGCTTATGATTTTAAAATTGATTCTAGATACTTAATACTTCCATCACTTCTACTTTTAGGTTATATTCCTTTTTTATTAACAGCAAAACAAAATGCTATTGCTGAAACAACAGCAGTTTATGTATATTATTTCTTAGTTATTGGTGTTGTAATGCAAATTTTTGAAAATATGAGTGATAAAGTTTTACATATCAATTTTGACAATTTTATTCCAAGACTTAGAAGAATGAGAAATTTTTTAGTAGTATTAGTTATTTTAAGTGGTTTTATTGCAATTGATTTGAGTCTAATAAATAGAATAAAGAATTTTGAACTTTGGAGATGGACAAGCGTTTATATTTTTATTATATTTTTTGTTTTTTATCTGATTTCACAAATAAAACAAACAGAATTCCAATTAGAGTCAAAAGAGATATCAGAATTCCAAGTATAAATCTTAAAGGAACTGAGGGTTTTACTATAGGTTTATTGTTTAATTTATAAATATCCAGGCAGTCAGTGTTTAAAACTGGCTCTGCTCTGCTTGAAAGATCTATCCATTCATATCCATCAAGATAATATGCACATTTATCTTTTATTATAAATGAAACACCAGCATTTTCAAGACAAGAAACTTCTTTTTTATTTATACAATCAGTTATTGGTTTTGTTAATGAATTATCATTTCCCCATCTATCTGGGCCTTGAAGAACTGGTTTTTCAATAATTGAATTAATAGGATTTGCAATTCTTCCATCTGAGGAAGAATTTATTGTCCAGTTATATGTTAGGTAAGTCTGCCAAGGAAGATAGATAATATAACTATTTTCTGTGTTTTGTCTGTTTAAGAAATCATTTACTTGATAGTAGCTGTTTGTAAACTTAACGGGTTTAAGTTGATTATTTAATCCTGCTAAAGGAAAAGTATAGCATAAAATAAACATAAGGAATAAAGCAATAAGAATTGAAAAAGTTAGTTTGTTAATTTTACTTGATTTAAGCTTATTCTTGATTGCAATAACTGCCATTGGACATAAAAATGCATATGAAAGAGCAACAAGAGAGACAAATTTGTGACTATCTCTAAATCCATTAAATAATGGTAGATTTTTAAATAAAAAATCAAAAATTGGACTTGTTAGTGGGTGACTTATTCCTGTTGCAAAAAGAACTCCTATCCACCATAAAGTGTAGAATATTTTAGCTTTCTTATTTTCATGATTAAAAAAGTAACCTAAAAACATTAAGGCAGTTAAAATAACCAGACAAGAATACCACAAAAAAGAAGGGAGTTCCTTAAAGGTTGTCATATATCCTGATTCTCTCCAAAAACCCCACATACCAATTATTTTTGCAACAGCTGGAATTCCTTGACTTAATTTTGGTGCAAAAAAAGATTCGTGAGAAGCATCAATTTTATTAAATATTGAATCTGTTGAAAACATTCCGAAAAGCCAGTGAGCATTTAATAAGAAGGATATTACAAGAAAAAAAAGTATTGCAAGTACAATTTTCTTTAAATTATGTTTAATCTCTCTCTTTGAAGATTTGTAAAATAAAAACCATATTGCACTAACAATTAATATTATAAAATTAAGAACAAAAAATTGTGTTGAAAAAGAACTTACAATTGTAAAAACTAATGTAAGTTTTAATAGTGATTTTAGAGAGAAATTGTTTTCAAAAAGTTCAAAAGTGTAGTAAATAAAAACAGGCATTAATAGGTAAGATAGTAAAACACCTATCTGACCAACCATTATTCTTGAATATACAAAAGGGTTAAAGAAGAATATAAGTGCAAATATTAGAGCAAATCTCTGGCTGTCATGTTCTGAGTGAGTTTCAATTAATGTTATTTTTTTAATGTAAAAATAAGAGATAAGCATTGCTAAAAGTGTGGAAAATGTAAAAAGTAGATGACCTAAACCAAGAAAAGTTAGTGGAAGCTTGATTAAATCAAAGAAATAGAAATTATAATGATATTCGCTTAGGAAAAGATTTTTTGAGAGATCAAAAAAAGTTGGTTGGACAAAGTCAAGGAAAGCTAAATTTGAGAATAAATTTCTTCCAAATATGATTACCCAGATTAAAACAATTAAAAGATATTCAAATATAGACTTAATGTTAAGTTTCATAATTAGAATAATTCTTTAGAGTATTTAAAAAGGTTGCCTTGGCAATCTTTTGGTGGATAAATTATGGGGTTAAATTTAATGAAAAGTTTAATGGTGTAATTCTTAAAGGATATTTGGAGGCCTTTAAATGATAATAAGAATAAAAGAAGATAGACAAAAAGCAATTGCTTTGGTTGAAATGGCTAAAATTACATTAAAAAGATTAATCAATATCTGAAGCAATTATTGTAACTCTGCCAGAAATATCTGCCTTTCTAGAAGCAGTTTTTAATTTATTTATAATATATTCTTCTGCAAGCTGGTCTAACTTTTTAAGTGATTGAATTCCAATTCTCTTATTAAAGTTCTTTTTAGTTATATTTTTTACAAGATTACTTTTTATCATGCTGTTGAAATAAGTGTTTTTTTAGATTTATAATTAATTTTCCATTCTTTCAGAAAGTCCTCAAAAACTGAGCTCTTTTCTATTGGAACTATAACAACTCCTTTCCCAAGATGTTCTGCATTAACTAAACTTAAAATTCCTTTGCCTCTTCTTCCAATAAGTGAATAAGTAAATTTTGTTTTTGAATTATGATTTAGGTTGCTTAAATTATAACTAAACATCTGATATCCTTTAAATCCAAATTTTTCGGCAAATGGTTTAGAATTCAACAAACTATAACCTTCAACTAACACTCCTTGAGTTGCTAAGAAGTTTTTATCAGCTAACTCTTGAAAATTGATTGTTTTTATGTCTGGATTTTTTATTCTTTCTTTTATATCTTGTTTAAATTTTTGAGCTATTTTAAGCTGATCATCAAGTTTTTTATTTAAAAAAATTAACAGAAAATCAGTATCATTTGGATTTTCCTTAGACCTCATATAAGAGCCATAAATGATTATGTCAAACAAATCATTTTCTTTTGCAAATTTTTTACTTTTTGATGTTAAGTATTCTAAGAAGTTGTTCAACATCTTTTTTTAATACCTCGCAATTTTCTTTATTTAGTTTGAGTCTGTAACTATTTTGATAAAACAAAAAGTCCTTATCTAATATTTCATAAATATCAGTATATTTTTCTTCAAGTATTCTAAATCTTTCAGTATGATTATTTGGTATTTTTCCTTCATTTCTTAGTATAAAAAGATCTCCTAGTACTGCAAGTGCCTTAAAAAATAAAGTTACAGAAGTATTATAGTCTCCTTTTTCTTCTGTTTGTATGGCATTTCTATAAAATTCTTGAATATTATTTACTAATATCTCTTCTTTTTCTTCCATTATAAGATATAACTAATATTAACTATTTAAGGCTTTTGGTTATATGATATTACAAGAGCTATTTAGTTATATGATATAACAATTAATTAATAAATTATTATAAAAGTTATATTATACTTTTCTGATTTTTTAGCTATTCATGCTCATAAGGGGGTGGGTGGTTGGGGTTTGTGGGGTGAGCAACTTCGCGAAACATGGGGCGAAAATGAATGAGCGAAGTTGCGAAGGGGTGATAATTGATAATTTAATTTTTACTTACACTTTTTACTTCTGAATTTTACTCCCACTCTTCTAATAATAAATTTTATATATCTTTAAGTATTTTTTTTAATATGTATAAACTATTTGTTGCAAATAGTAAAACTGAAAAAAGATTAAGTGAATATATCCATTTAAGAAATGATATAAAACAAAAATTAGATTATTTAAAAGAAGAACCAAGAAAAGCAAATGGTGCTCATCCCCTTCATGGAATATTAGCTGGAAAGTGGGCCTGTTGGCTTGGTTCAAATATTCGAGCTATTTATACAATTAATGATGAAGACAAAATTGTAATTATAGAAGCAGTTGGTGCTCATAATATCTATAAATAAATTGGTTAATACTTAAACTCTTTTATTTTACCTTTTTTTACATTCTTCTCGCTTTCCAAAATCTGATTAAACATATCTTTATTTTCAATTATTTCTTTTTCTTCAAGTTTTCTTATTTTATCGCGAATAGCTTCTCTAATAAACTCTGTTTTAGTCATATAGTTATGTTTTTTCATAACTTTTTGTATTGCCTGCATAAAATTAGATTCAAGTTTTAGACTAATATTTTCCATACTACTTAGTATTACTTAGTAGTATTTAAGGTTTTTGGTTATTTGGGAATTTTATTCCCAATCTTCTTTATGTTTGTGACTGTCTTGCTTAAGAATAAGCCGTGTTATAATTAACATTATCACAATAATAATCACCATCTCATATATGGGGAATTTGATTGTTACAAGAGGCTTACCTTCAATAAAATAGTAAGCTGTATTTGTCTTGTCATCTTTGCTTATCATCTCTCCATTTACATTATTATCAGCTTTTGTTTTGATTACATATTCCTCTGAATCGCTAAACTCTCCTTTAGGATCTATTTGTATAAGCTTCCTTACCTGAAGATCGTCATAGTAGTTTGTAACTGTTTTTGTGCCGTCTGATTCTGCGTAAAAATGAATCCAATCCCCTGTTGATTTATCTGAAAATTCTAATAAATGAACAAATCTTAACCAATTATCACTTGGAGGTAATTCTTTATAAGGATTACAAATATTGATCCCAATTACCCAACAACAAACTTTTGGTTTATTACCTTTATAATAAAATGAAATAAGATATTTATAGCTATTATTAAAATTTTTAAAATCCTTATATAAACAAGCACAATGATTTTCAGATGTTAATTTTAGTGAATAAATACCTTCAAATGAATCTTCATACCTCAAAGCAGAGATACTTGCATTACCTGGATTTTTATTACAACAGTCTGATGGTGTTTGATTAAAGTTTTCAAAACTGCCGTCTTCAATGAAATTTGTGTTTTTATCAATATGATATACTTCATCAGGAGAAACGCGATATTTCATAACTAGAGAAGTAATCATAAATAGAATAAGTATTATTAAAATTAAAACTAAAATATACTTAATAATTCCAAATTTGAACTTTTTTGCAAAGGGGTCTGTTACTTGTCTATTTTTTGATTTTATCATTTTTTGTTTACTATTGATGGTTTTTTAAGGTTTTTGGATAATTTAGAGGTTTCGTTTTAGAACTCTGAATGTCTTTTCTTGTGTCTTTTTACAAAGTCATAAATCAGATAAGCTATGCAAAGTATAAATGTTGTAATTGAAATGATTAAACCTAAATAAAAGTAGGACTGAGGTTTAAAATATAAAACAAGCTCAACATTAATACTTCCATCAGGATTTTCAGTGTAATATTCTTTTGAAAAGTTATCTTTGATGTATTGTGGATCAATTGTCCACCCATTTGCATAATCGAACACCATCTCATGACTACCATCAAATACTGGTTTCTTAAATAAATAAACCAATTCTTCTCCTTCAAAGAACTTCTGAGTGTGCTTACATTCAGTTGTATTTGTATTCTCATAAAATTCAATGGGTTCACACCAGTTATTTGTTGGATTCTTTTTAATGTAAAGTTTCCAATCTTTATGGTATGACTCTAAAAAGGATAAATCTTGATTTTCGTTTAAATCTTTTATATAAAGAGAATACTTTGTTGGGTTAATTTTTTGGAAATGTATAAACTTTGAATTAATCAAACTAACATCTTTAATATTAATTTTGTAAACATCAAAATAATCATTTGATTGAACTTTAATTATTAAATTTTCAGTTATTAAAAAATTTAATAAAGAGTCTACTTTACTTGTTTGGTCGTTTACTCTAAGATATTGTGAAAAATTATAATTAAAATCTTTTTGAATGATTAAAAAATTGATAGAATATTTATTAAAAAAAGAATTTATATCTTCAGAATTTTCAGTTAAATTTGATAATTTCTCATAAATTTTTTCATTTATTGCATTAGAAGTAGCTGTTCCTTGATCAAAAAAACCAATATCATAAGAAGATTGTATAAAAAAAGAATATCCCCAAAAACCAAAAGCAGTTTGAGATGTCCATTGTTTTTTTGTATCTGGTAGAATAAATCCCCTTTTAAAGTTATTACTATCAGCAAAGTTATGGAAATTTTTTATTTCATTGACATATTCAATTGGTAGATCTGAGAGAATGTCACTATTTGAATACAACTGAGAGAGAAAACCAAAATAAGGTGCTATAGTTAAAACTATAAAAATTAATAAAAAAGAATAATAACTAATTAGCTTTATTTTATTATTAACTTTAGTTGTATATAAATCATAAAAAAGGATTAATAGAAGAATACATTGTACAATTAGGAAAACATAATTAAATTTAAAATGAATACTTCTAAACATGACAGCTCCGGGAATCTTTAAAATAAAATAACTAAAAATTGATCCTAAGGGATTTGCAGAACCTTTAAGTATAAAAATACAAATTAAGTATGATAGAAAAAAGAAAGAATAAAATTTCCTATAATTTTTTATTAGAAAAAGTCCTGAAACAAATAATAAAAAAGGTAAGAGTAATAAAACATTATTATAGTTTATAGGGTAATAACCTTTTTTTGTAAAAATTCCATGATTTATCATATTTTTTGAAACAAGAAATAAATTTAGATGTTGTTTTTGTAAAGATAATTCAGCATCAACTGTTGTTTTTGTAATATATTTATTTGAAACAAGTTGATTATAAGAATCAAAATATAATGCAATATTGGGGATTAAAATAAAAATTATTAATAAAAAAGAAATAGCATAAAATAAAAAATACTTCTTAATAGGAGAATTCTTTTTAAAAACTATTAAATCAAAAATAGTTAAAGAAAATAAAATTATAAAGAAAACAAAGAAATGTGCAATGTTATTTCCTAAAAAGATAATTGGAAAAATTCCAAGAAGCCATATTTTATTTTTACTGTTTAAAAATTTTAAGAAAATAGATAATTCAAATGGGATTAAGAAAAATGGTATGACATGAATCAAAAGTCCAAAAAAGTTTGCATGTAAAAAATTAAAGTTAAACAAATAAAATAAGGGAATAATGAAATAAATAAAAGATAAGCAACGATTTTTAAAATACCTATCTGAAAAACACTTTAAAAAGAACATAACTGAGTAGAATATAAGTACATTAAATAATGCATATTGAAAATAATGTATAACTCTATAATCTAAAAACAAACTAAAAAATTTTTGCAAAAAATAAAGGGGTGTATCTTGAACACCTACAAAAAAACTACCAACCCCATTAGTTTCAATCCATAAAAAAGAATTCTTTATCAAATATGAATCTGGATACAAAAATGATGCTCTATTATCTCCACCTAAGATATATTTAGGGTATATATTTAAAAAAGTTATCAATAAAATAAGACATATTATTAATAAGTTTAAAAATATTCTATAAACTATTTTAAGATTTTTTTTCATTTTCTACAAGTTTTTTATACTCATTATACAATTTATTATATGTATGATTTTTTTTGTATAATTCAAATGCTTTCATTATTTTAATATTATAATCTTGATTATGATAAATATAATATTTAATAGCATTTGCCATTTCTGATGGAGAGTTAACTATATGATTATATTCTTCATACTCTTTGGTATTACCAACATCTTTTGTTATAAAAAGTGTTTTTGATGCAAAAGATTCAAACATCACTAAAGGAGAGCATTCAATTCTTGATCCAAAAATAAAAAAGTCTGCTTCTTTCATTAAATTAACTGTTTCTTTTCTACTTAAGTTTTTTAAAAAAATTATTTTATTATTTCTCTTAGAAAGATATTTTACAATAGGAATATACCACTTATCTGCATGATTCCAAATAATAACTAAAGATACATCTTCATTTTTAAGTTTATTAAAAGCTCTGATTATAAAATCTTGTCCTTTTAAAAAGAATAAGTTAGCAACACATACTGCAACATATTTTGATTTTATATTATACTTTTCTTTTAAATCTTCTTTTGATGAACAAAAAAACTCTTTTTTATCACAACCATTTGGAATTATAACCTCATTATGCAATTTATGTTTATAATGATAAATAATATCTTGATATGTTTTCGATAAATAAACTAAATAATCATATTCTTTAAGAACTTTTGGTAACCATTTAAAATAGAAAATATATCTTGGATCTTTCAGCCCAGAATATCCGCATGGAACTAAGATCTTTTTACTTTTTATGTTTTTTATATTTTCAAAAAATAAATCTGAACTCCATGTTTGAGCTGCATAATTTATTGTAACATCAAAATTAGAATTGATTAAAAAATCCACATATCTTTTTAATTCACTTGATTCACCTTGATAACCCTTAACCCTATTACCTGAAATTTTAAAAGATTTAATTTTAATTCCGTCAAGAGTATTATCTCTTCTTTCATTACAAAATCCTGTAGCAACAGTTACATCATAACCTTCATTACTAAATCTTTTTGCTAATTGATATACTACTTCTTCGCATCCCCCAACAAGAGGATAAAATCTATGAACTGTAAACAAAATCTTTTTCTTCATTTTACTTAAATATCTCCTCAAATACTTGATTACAATCAAAAGTTTTTGAATATTTTATTGCATTATTCCTATATAATTGATTATTCTTACTATCCATTAAAAAGACTATACTCTTTACCAATTCATCTTCATCTTCAGGAATTACTAAACCACATTTGTTTTTTTCAATCTCTTCAGCATTCCAAGGTACATTGGTTAAGATTACTGGAACTCCTGAACCAATATATTTTTTTATTTTACCTGGATCTGCATAATATGTCCAAGTATCAAGATTCTTTATATAAGGTGCAATAGCAATACAAGATTTTGCAATCTCATTTTCTAACTTTACAGGATTATCTTCTTTTCCTAGAAAGTTACAGTACTTTAATACTCCTAACTTTTGGGCTAATTCAATCAAATTTGGTTTGTACTTACCATCACCAATAATTTTAAGTCTAAAATTTGGGTTTTTGTTTATAATCTTTGGAATAGCTTTAATAATTAACTGGACTCCTTGCTTTTCAAGTAAATGACCCATAAAAACCGCATTATTTTTTTCACAAGCCTTATATGGATATTTTTTAATCCTACCTGTCCAAATACCATACTGAATAAATTTATGAATTGAAACATCTGATGCCTTAAAGCCATATAACTCTTTTCTAATCAAATCCATCCTAGGGGATAAATCCCAAATTTCATCAGCCCGATAACATGCCTTTCTGTTTATTAATTTATAAATATTATTTTTAAGTTTAGACTTAAATCTTTTTTCTGGAACTATATCTATAACCCAAAAAATTAATTTATTGTATTTTTTAAAAATATTTACATATTTTGTAAAAAAAGTTAATAATCCATCCATACAAATGCAATAATCCCATTTAATTTTAGATTTTAATATCCATTTGTAAGTGTAAAAAATTTCCTTGAGATAAATTATTGGTTCTGGACATTTCTTAAAGTCTTTTGTTCTTTCACTTAAATATAATTTGCCATCTTTATACCAATCATAATATGAACATCTATTATTGGCATCTGAAAAACTATGCCTTATAAATAGAACATTGTTTGTTTTATGTTTATTTAGATATAACACTAGGTCATCGTCTGGTTGATTCAAAAATTTGTGACTTACTATAACAACATTTTTTGGTTTTTTCATTTTCTTGTATCTCGGAGTTTTCCAAATAACCATAATTTAAATTTTGAGGGGATTAAATATATACTAATTAAATGAAAAAAGTTATACAAAAAAGCTTTAATACCAAAATGATAAGCTGGATTTCTTGAGTTCATCCACCTTAATTCATTAGCTCTTTTTTCCATTTTTCTTAATTTACTACCTGTTGTAGAATTTTCGTGATATCTGTAATTTAATAACACTTTAGGTATATTAGAGAACTTATATCTTGACCCTATTCTAAACCATAAGTTTAAATCTTCAGATGGAAAATCAACTTCTTGATAATATATTCCTTTATCAAATATTTCTTTTCTCATCATAACTGTTGGATGAGCAAAGGGTGAATAAAAAAAGATTCTTTCTTTTAACTCTTTGTCCTCTTGAGAATATTTTCTTATACCTAAAATTTTTCCCGAATCTTCAAATAGCTTTATGTAACTACCTACAATACCTACATCTGGATTTTTCTCCAAAAAATTAACTTGTTCTTCAAAACGAGTAGGTAATGAAATATCATCAGAATCCATTCTTGCAATATATTTTCCTTTAGCTAATTTAATTCCTTTATTAAGTGTTTTACAAATCTTAAGATTTGAGTTATTAACAATTACTTTTATTCTCTTGTCTTTTTTAGCATATTTTTTTATTATCTCTAAACTTTTATCTGTACTACCATCATCAATTATTATGAATTCAAAGTCTTTGAATGTTTGATTAAGAACTGATTCGATTGCTTGAGCAACATATTTTTCACTGTTATAAACAGGCATAACAACAGATACTAATGGGATTTTTTTTGCCATTTTATAGATAAATTTACTTTAAATTTCATAAAAAGAACTCCTATTTAAATATATCTTTTTGTTATGACTTTTAAGTAACAAGATAACCTGAGAATAGGAAAGGGTATGTGGAAAATCGGGCTGTAAGGAAAGATTTAAATAATGTTATTTAATATTAAATAATATGGTACTAAAAACATTTAATTTGGATGAGGAAGTTTATAGGAAATTCTCTGAATTCTGTAGGTCTAATGGAATTAGCATGAGTAAACAGATTGAAATGTTTATTCAGTCACAGATGAGTGATGATCCAAAGGTAAGAGAAGAGTATCTTATGAAACTAGATTTAATTAGAAAGGGAAGATTTGTTAAAGTTGATGACTTTAAGAAAAAATATTCTGTCATTAAATGATCTAATTTGATAGAAAGATTTATATATCAATTGATATATTGTATTTATAGTGTGGAATCACATGGAACAACTATGGAACAACAAACAATAAACCCGATAGCAAGAAGTCCTACACTTGAAACAGTGTTAATGGTAGAAAGATTTATTGAAAAATATAGTGGAGAGTTTAATAGAACTGAGTTGTGGAAAAAGCTTCCAAAAAAAGTAATGTGGCAAACATATCTTGTAATATTAGACTACTTGCAAAGTATAAACAAAATTGCAATAGATCGAAATGGTACAGTTGGATATATTTGGAGTCCAGAAGCTGCGAAAATTGCGCTAAAAAGAAAACCAATTAAACTATGATAAAAAAATGTGAAATTGTTTTTGCTAATGATTCTCTTGAAAGAGAATTTAATTCTTTAGAAGAAGATAGTGATCTAAAAAATTTTATAAAGCGAGCATTAAAAGACATATGTCAAAATGCTTTTTGCGGTATTCAATTAAGAAAAAATCAGATCCCCTTAGAATATCTTCAAAAATATAAAATAACTAATTTGTGGAAATATGAACCAGAAGGCCATACCAGGGATTTGATAATTATTATATTCATAAATAGTATTTAAGTTTTTTCTCTTCTAATTTATTTTACTTTCTTCTAATCTGTATCTAAAAGAATACTTGAAACCATTGAAATTGTTAAATTACCTGCAAAATTCAAAATACAAAGTTTTTTATATCTCTTCATCTTATAATAATCAATAAACACCATGGGGATAGGCAACTAACCCCATGATTCCTTAAAATGGATTCTAAAAATAATAAAGCAATTATTTATATTGATGGAAGTAATTTTTATTTTTCTATAAAAAATACATTTAATTGTAAGATTGATATTGAAAAATTCTGTAAGAAACTTGCAAAAAGTTATGATTTAGTTGGAATTAATTATTACATTGCACCAGTTGGTGATGCTAACCCTAAAATGTATACAGAACAACAACGTTTTTTTGAAAAGCTAAGGGAAATTGATAAATTGAAGATTACTTTTGGAAGACTGGAAAAAGCAACAGATGTAAATATAGCACAGGACTTAATTTTTGATGCAATAGCCAATACTTATGATAAAGCGTTTCTTGTTTCAAATGATGGAGATTTTTCAGGAGTTGTCTTTTCTATAATTAGTAAGTTTAATAAGGAAATAATTTATGTTGCTATTGGAAACAGAAAATCTATTTCTTATCATTTAAAAAAAGTATCTTCAAAAACAATTAAAATAACAGAAAGATTTATTCAAGACATCAAAAAGGAAAAATAATAATTTTATCCTAAAAAATAACCGTTAGCAAAAAATGGATTATCTTAAGTATTTCATTATTAAGTCTTACTTTTCCTTGAACCTTAGCTCCCAGAACTTTTTCTGGTAGTAATGTTTAACTGAATATCTATATCTAATTGCAAGAACATCAAGAAACATACCCCAAACAGCCCTAGGAGTAATTGTTGAACTTTTTAATTGCTGGTCAACATGAATTGGAGCTTCAACCATTCTAAAACCATGCTCTTGCGCAAGAAAACAAAGTTCAAGATCAAAAGCATATCTCTTAACAAGGATAAGAGGCATAACAACATCAAGAACTTCTCTTTTCATTAATTTAAATCCAGATTGAGTATCTCTAAGTTTAACACCAAGCAATACCCAAGAATAAAAGAAAAATCCTTTACTTAATATTCTTCTTATTAATGGATATTCGAGCTTTGAAAATGGATGTCTTTTACTTCCAACAATAATATCTGCAGTTGATGTATAAGGCAATAAATTTCTTAACTGTAATGGATCAATATCCATGTCACAATCAATAAATGTAACATATTCTCCTGTTGAATGAACAAATCCATATTTTAATGCATATCCTTTTCCTTGATTCTGTTTATAACCTAAAACTTTTATTCCTTTAACCTTTTTTGCTTCCTGATAACTTCTATCATTATAGCCATCAATCACAGCTATAATTTCATAATTAGGAAAATAAGTAGAAATATCTTTTTTCATCTTCTCAAGATTCTTACGAATAAACTTTTCTGCTTTATACACTGGAACAATTATTGAAATTTTTTCGTTTCTCATTTTAGTTTAATTTAAAAAGTTCTTTTCGATTATAAAAAATCATGGATATTATAATAAAACAATTTGTTGCAAAAACAATTTTTACTATTTCTTCAAGACTTTTATGAAAAAGTAATATCCCTATTAATTCAATTATTAAACCAACTATAAGTATTGGTATAAATCCCTTTCTTTCAAGAGCAAGATTATAAGTTATCATAATCTGTATCAAAGAAAACAGACCCATTGCAACACCAAATAAACCAATAAGTGGAACAACAGGTAAATAAGTTGAACCAAATAAAGTTGAAACAAGGAATGTAGGCATAACATAGTAAGCTGCACATCCAACACTTATTAAAAATCCTGTATAAAGAATAGCCTTAAACAATAATCTTGAAGTGTCTTTTCCTTTAGCATGAAGAGAAACAACTTTAGGAAATAAAGGACTAACTAAAAATCCACTTCCAAACCAAATGATTTTTGCAATCATTCCGGCTGCAACATAAAAACCTGCATCAGTACTTGAAAAATAATGCTTAACAAGTAGCTGATCAAAAGTTATTATTAATATAGGCAATATTGAACTTAAAAATACAAACATAAAATAAAAAGGAATCTTACTTGAGTCAAATTTCTGAATTTTTACATTTTTGAAAGAAACAACAAAAGGATAAAGTGAAATAAGTATACCAATAATTAGACCAACAAAAACACCAATCAATGCACCACCAACACTATAACCTAAATAAACAAGAATAACTGCAAGACCAACCTTAACTAGTGCTGAACAAAAACTTGAAACATTCTGCCAAACAAATTTATGAGAACCATTTAAAGCTCCAGTCAAAACTGCACTTATAATTGAAAGAAGAGCAATTAGTCCTACAATCATAATTCCAAAATAATCTTCTATTTTTAGAAAATTAGCAATATAAGGAATTAAAAATAAATAGATTATAAAACAAATAATACCTACTACTGAAACAAACATCAAACTTTTCCTTATTAAATATTTGAATTCTCCAATTTTCTCCTTACCATGAAACTCTGCAGAAAATTTTGAAACAGAAAGATTAAATGCAGTTGTAGCATAAGTAGCTATATATACAAGCGCAAATAAAGCTCCTAAGATACCATATTCATTTGGACCTAACATCCTTCCCATAAGCAACTGATAAAGCCAACTTAAAACTGAAACTGAAACTGATCCAACCATAAAAATTAAAGCAGGTCCAAAAAAAGAATTTTCATCATTAAATCTCACTTTTAAATCAGAAATTTTTGTTAATGCTTTTTTATTTAATAGCTTAATTTTATTCATTTTTAATTATATTAATTAACTGTTTATGTTTAATAAAACTTTATCTAATATCAGTAATGACAACAAGAACACTACTTTTTAAATTTTGTTGTTTAGAGTAATTCTAAAATAGTAACATTTATAAATACTGAAGATTGTGAATCTGATATTCAAAAACTGTACTACTTTATAATTAATAAAAATGGAAGAAAATTTAACTACTCAATTTCCGCAAATAAGTAAAATTGAAAAAGGAGATAATAAAACAAAAAAAATTCTTAAAGTATTAATAGCATTCCTTACAATAGGTGTTATTAGTATGTTGTTAGTTTCTGGTCCAGCTGATGCTTATACTTTAAATCTAACTTCTGATAAAACAACAGTTAATCAAGGAGATGAAATAACTTTTAATGTTGATTTAAACATAAATGTTGATAATGGAGAATATTCAAAAATAAATACAATAACACTAAAACTTGAAGGTCCAGAAACAAAATATTGTGTTTTTAATGTTAGTGGAAATATAGTTTCTGAATGTGAAGGAGTTAAGTTAATAACTTTAACAAGTTCAATAGATGAAAATTCTCTTAATTTTAGCGATACTTATTATGGATATACTCCTCAAAATTATTCAAATTATGGATATTTTTATGGTTATGGTTATAATAAAGTAAACTTAAATTATAAAATAGTTCTTGATACAACTAATTATTCTGCTGGAATTTATAATAATTCAGTTAAAGTTGTTGCTGGAAATGAGATTATTGAATATTCTGGAAAAAGCATTGAAATTAAAGAACAAGTACAAAATACAAATCAAGTAACAAGAGAAAGGGGTGGAAACAGCAGATCAATTAAAATTGAAAATGGAATAACTCAAAAAATGGAAATAGAAGAAGGAGATGTTTTTTCAATATACTCTAATATTTATATACATGAATTAGAAATTAAAAAAATAACTGATGACACAATAACATTTGTAATGAAATCAGAATATCAAGAGTTTATGTTAAAAGTTGGAGAAACAAAAGAGCTAGATCTTGATGAAGATGGGGAAATGGACGCTTCAATAAGCATTTGGTATATAGGAAAAAATGGTGAGGGAAGTATGTTTATGATTCAGTCATATAATTCAATTATAACTCAAAAACAAATCAAGAAAACATTACCTCCACAAGTAATTAAGGGAAATTTATCAAGTTCATATACAAGCTACTCAACTAGTGAAAGATCTTTTGACAAAATTTTATCAGATTATAGTTTAATAATAATCCTTGTTACTGTTAATCTTTTTGTATTAATTATGTTAATTATAATTATTTCATTTAAAAAAGGGTCAAAAAAAAGTAAAAAAGTACAAAGAAAACCTTTAAGAAGGTATTAATTTAATTTTATCGAGGATAAAACTAAATTTTAAGTTTTATTAAAAAATTATTTTTAAAAATTACTACTGTTTATCAATTAATAGTATTTATATATAAGTTAGTGTTTTAATAATTAAATAAAAATAAAAGAGGTAAAAAAGTATGTCATCTAAGTTCATAAAGAGTATATCATTACTCTTTGGTGTGACTTTTATATTTCTTTTAATTATCTCTGCTCCTGCTCAAGCTTTTATAATTAATCTTGCAATACAAAATCAATATATTGAACTTGGAAAATCAACAACTTTTAATGTATCAACAGAAGTTGAATCTAATGAAAAACTGAATATTAACAAATTTATTATTGAAATAAACGGGCCTACAGATATAACTTGCGAATTTCTGCCTGATGGTACTTTGTTAAATGATTGTGAAGGTATAAGCATCTCAGTTGTATCTTCTGGAAATTTAATTAAAAATGATAATCAGACTTATGGAGACACACCTGCCCAAATAAGTGGATATTATAGTGATTATTGTGGTGAATATGGATATGGATGTGCAGGTTATGGAGGTTATAATAGTGGTTACTCTTATTATGGTAAAGGTATTTTATCTTATAATGTGACATTTAATAGTATGGGCTATTCAAGAGGAATGTATAATACTGAGTTTAAAATGGTTGTTGATGGAAAGGAATATAAAAAAGATGGTAAAGCTTTATTTATTTATGATAGAGATGGATTAAGAGGATGTTCTGTAAGAGCTCAAAGAGGAGATATTGAAATAAAAGATTCAGTTGGTAACAACTATAATGGAACAAGAAATAGATTAAGTTTTAATATACCTCTTAAAAATGCTGTTGCTGGACAAGGAACATTAATATCTCAAAATTCTGATAGTAGATTAAATTATGACTTTGATGTACTCGGAGTTCTTGAAGGTAATAAAAATTATTCAAAAATCCTTATTAAAGGAATATACAGAACCAATAATAAAATTAATAAAACTTCTAGTGAATTAGCTGTAATATATCTTGACAAAAAGAATAAGGTTTTAACTCTTGCGGGAAAAAGTATTACTGCTACAGAAATGAAAGTAAGTTTTATGGATAAGTGTTAAGCTAAAACTGTTTCATTGTGAAAAAGTTTATATCAGAAATAAGTAATTACAAAAAAGTATCTTGTTTATAATAATAAAACTTATAAAGAAAATTAATCGTTTTTAAAAACATGGATACAAAAAAGAGTATAGGACTCTATTTAGTAATTTGTTTAGTTGCAATATTTATTTTAAATATAAATCTATTAAGTGCTTATAATTTAGGTTCATCTGTTAACACATCATTAACATTAATTAATGATAATAAAGTAGCTTATATTTACAACCAAGAATTTCAGATTGATCAAAATATTGTAGAGTATTTAGAAAGTATTGGTTTAGAAGTTGAAAATATAAAGTATACCCAAATTTTAAGGACAGATTTATCACAGTACAAATTTATATTAATTAATGATGAAAAATTTCCAATGAGTTATGTGAGTAAAATACCTGTTAAAGATTATAATTCAGTTGTTATAAATTACAATCATGGAAAAGTTTGGGGATTAACTGATTCTGATGGAATTTCTAAACTTGCTGCTTCTCATCCTTTAAGTGTATTAGTTAATGAAGATCTTAGAGAATATACTGTTTATACTGATGGTTTTTTCAGAGAGGGTAGTACTCTTGCAATACCTTATTATTATCTTGGTGATGGAAATAAAGCAAATTCATTTATGCCAATAGCAAGAACTATTGATGAAGTAACTGGAAATGAAGGAGATGTTGTTGCATATCTAAATGAAAGTAGTAGACTTGTTAATGGACAAATTACAAATGGAAAAATGTGTTTTTATGGAATTGCTAAATCAGATTATTGGACACCTAAAGCAAAGGAGTTATTTAGTGATTGTATAACTTTTATAGCAAGTAAATGTTCAAAAGATTCTGATTGTCCTGAACCTTCTCCTGGTGAAGATTATTGTATTAATGAAAGTGTTTACAGAGACTCACTTGTTTATAGTTGTATTAATCCTGGTGAATTAAATGCTGAATGCATTGCAGCAGCAACACCTGAATTAGTTGAAGTTTGTCCAACTGCTTGTTTTGAGGGTTCTTGTGTTGAATGTAATATTGATTCAGATTGTGATGATGATAATAACTATACTTATGATTTTTGTGAAAATCATTTTTGTGGACATCAACCAATAAATTGTACTTATAATAGTGATTGTAATGATGAAAATTTATACACTTATGATGAATGTATAAACCCTGGAACACCTGAAAGTTATTGTAATTATACAGCTGTAAATTGTGTTTATAATTCTGATTGTGGTGAAAGCAATTTGATTGGGGATCTTTTTTGTTTAAATGATAATCTTTATATGTTATTTGAGAATATAACTTGTCAAAATCCAGGAATGATTGATAGTTATTGTTCTTATGTTAATGAAAGTGTTATGAATAGAACTTGTTTGTTTGGTTGTAATGGAGATATTTGTTTTGAATGTACAAATAATGATCACTGTGATGATAATAACAGTGCAACATTTGACTATTGTTCAAATAATACTTGCTATCATAATATTATACAATGTAATAATGATGAAGAGTGTAATGATGGAAATTCAAGCACAATTGATCAGTGTCAAAATCCTGGAACTATAAACTCACAATGTATTCATACAGCAATAAATTGTGCTTCTAATGCTGACTGTGGAATAACTGGATATATTGGAAGTGAATTTTGTTCTTCAAATGATGTGTTTAAAACATTCAAAAATGCAACTTGTATTAATGCTGGAACAACAAGCAGTCATTGTGTAATAACTCAAGAACAAATATTAGTTAATGATTGTGGAAATGATTATTGTACAAATACTGGAAGTCTTTATTGTTATAATGGTGATGTATATCAAATGAAATTATGTTATTATAATAATTGTATTAATGAATCAATATCTCATTGTTCAAGTACTAGTTTTGAAAATGCTACATTGGTGACTGATTGTTTGTATGGATGTTCTAATGGAGCTTGTAGTCAACCAGTAATAGAATGTAGTTCAAATTCAGAATGTAACGACGGAGATTCTTATACTCAAGATGTTTGTATGAGTCCAGGAACACCTGAAAGTTATTGTGTTCATAATC